>Ga0209798_10000036_pt1 | contig 81552 bp, 79 predicted proteins | sample DOMMetBare3Fresh_FD_187475 | JGI IMG/M metagenome (GOLD analysis project Ga0209798, IMG submission 187475) | Wetland sediment microbial communities from St. Louis River estuary, USA, under dissolved organic matter induced mercury methylation -... | ecosystem: Environmental > Aquatic >...
CGTGATCGTGTCCGAGCTCGCCCCAAACTGCCCTGCCGGTACCTGTCCATCACTGCTTCTCGAATACCACCACTCACCGACCGACGGACGGAAGATCGATACGTCAGTCTTCCCATCGCCGTCGAAGTCGCTTGACGGTGTACCGGCTAGAGTGTTCTTTGACGTCGTGTAAATATAATCTCCGGATGGGCCGCCGCTGCTGTCTGAACCGTTGCCAGACGCATAAAAACTTACTTTACCGACGAGTTGTGGCGGAGCAGTCCAAGTGAAAGTCCAGGAATTTGACCCCGAAACTCCGGTGGTAAAGAGTCCGTCGACCGTGTGTTCGACATATTGCCGCGGGTTGCCGCCGACAATTCCGCTTATTATTTGAGTTTTCGGAGGATTCTGAACCGGGAGTGTAAAAGTGCCAGCTCTACGTCCCAAACTGTCGATTGCCGTGAGCTGAAACCCGTAAATAATAGCATCCAACTGGCTGGTTGTTGCAGTGATCGCGATTTGTTGCCCGGGACGATATGAAACGGGCAGGCCGGAAATCTGAATACTTCCAGTTCCGCTATTCACGGGAAACTCCGAATGGCACGACGTACAATTATCTTCGCCCGGAGCGTTTGTGTGCGAGGCCGATGGTCCTGAGGCAGAAGCGTCAGCGTTTTGTCTATGGGCGAAAAGGCTGAAGGCTCCAAAGAAAGCGGCGAATGCTATTACTATCGTCAATTTTACAATTGTCTGCCTGCCGTTACGGTTTCTCATAAATGACAACTATATTTTACTAGATTTCGTTGGTACTTTATTTTGACGACCTATATCGCAAAAAAGTCTGGGAAATTGGTCTAGGTAAAAAATAGTCGTTGGAGCAGGAAATGTCAACGAGGATTAAACGGAGTTTAACCGGAAAAGGCGGTCGGTTCTGACCTTAGTTCGTTTTTACAGTAAATGTCCGGGCAATCGAGTCGGTTTGGTTACGGATCGATCGAAGCGAGTCTTTCTGACCTGAGAACCGAAGAATATAGACCGTTGTGTCATTTGCTCGTAAAAAATAGTAACGGCCCGCCATGCTCCGACCCGCACTGACGTATTCGAAATTAAAGATCGCACCCTTGAGTCGGCCAAGAAAATTCTCCTCTCGGCCAGCTACGTAACCCGGCAGAAACTGGCGTTTCTGTTCGTCGTTCTCAACGACATCGGTCAGGATCGCATCCCTTGCGACCGATACTCGTCGAACGTCGAGGTGACCGTCAAAACGATCGCCATAGACATATTCAACATTGGGGCTCGTCGCCGACGGTTTAACGGTCATTTTCCATTTTGCGTCTGGTAGGGTGAAGCTATAATCGACGTTTGGATCGCTAAATGACTCGCCCTGGGCAAACATAGAGACCGCCGTCAGAATTACAACGGCCGTTGACAAGATAATCGAAAATTTATTTGACTTCATTTTTCCCCTGCTCTAGCAATACCTGACACATTCTAGCCTAATATCCACTAAATATCGACAGATTAGATGAGGCCCGGGGGTCGATTGTTGTCCGATCATATCTATGCATTGGCATTATTATCAGGTTAATCCTTCGCCCTTTTCCGGTCGCGGGGCGTCTAACGTGGCAGGAAGATTTTAAGATTTTTTAATATCCAGGGTAATAAGCAATGAAAACTAAAATGTTTCTTATACAAAAATTGACGGCGATCGCAGCCATTTTTACTCTACTGGCTCCGACGTTAATAGTTCACGCCAACGGGCGGGCCGCGAGAAAGCCGCTAACGGAGGAGCAGAAGATACTGCACGTTCTTAACAGGTTGGGTTTTGGCGCCCGGCCCGGCGACGTCGAAAAGGTCAAGAAGATAGGGCTGCAAAAATACGTCGATCAGCAGATAAATTCTGCATCGATCGATGATTCGGTAGCCGAGAATAGGGTAACGAATCTCGATATCTTTGATATGACGACGGCCGAGCTTTTCGCAAAGTATCCTAATCCGGGAGCCTTGCTGCAACAGCTTGAGGGCCGCAATCGTAATAACCCCACAAACGCTCAAAGTAATGCCAATACACCGCCCCGACAAGATCCCAATGCGATGACGCAGGCTGAGCAGCGGGAACGCCGCAAGAAAATTACGGAGCTCTACCGAAAGTACGACCTCAAACCGGCTGGGCAGATCGTGCCTCAAATCGTAGCCAATCGTGTGCTGCGGGCCGTTTACTCCGAACGCCAGTTGCAGGAGGTAATGGTCGATTTTTGGCAAAATCACTTTAATGTTTTTGCCGGTAAGGCGGCTGTCCGCTGGTATATACCGAGCTACGAGCGTGACGTTCTCCGTAAAAATGCTCTCGGCAATTTCAAAGATCTGGTTATCGGAACTGCTCAACATCCGGCTATGCTCTTTTATCTCGACAATTTCGAATCCGTCTCGCCAAATGCTCAAACTACGGCCAACAATCCGAGTGCCCAACGCCTGCAGCGATTGATGCGAAACGGCGGCCAGATAACACCGCAAATGCGCGAAAGGATACGTCAGCAAACCGGTGCGACCGATGCCCAGATCGATCAGCGTATCAACGATATGCGCGCCAATCCGCAGACCGGCCAGCAGCGGCAACGACGTGGAATTAATGAGAATTATGCGCGCGAATTGATGGAGCTGCATACGCTCGGCGTTGACGGCGGATATACTCAAAAAGATATTATCGAGGTCGCAAAATGCTTTACCGGTTGGACCATTGCCGACCCGCGTGGTTACCGTCGTGCTGCCGCTGCGACGATTAAAGGAACCGAGGATCGCCGGTTCGACCGGCTGCAAAGACAGCTCGGGGTGCCCGAGGACGTTGAAAGTGGTGAGTTTTACTTTAACAGTCGCTTTCACGAGGTCGGTGCAAAGACCGTGCTCGGTCAAAAAATTGACGAAGGCGGCGTGAAAGACGGCTTAAAGGTCATCGACATACTTGTCGATCAACCGGCAACCGCCAGATACATCGCACGAAAGCTCGCCGTCAAATTCGTCAACGACAATCCAAGCGAGGCTCTTGTCGGACGCGTCGCGGACGCTTTTCGTAAATCTAGAGGTGACATCAAAATTACCTTAAAAGCTCTCTTTGGTGACAAAGAGTTCTTTGCGCCGGAAAACTATCGTGCAAAGATCAAATCACCGTTCGAATTGGCTGTAAGCTCGATCCGCACGCTGGGTGCGGAAACAAATGCAAGTCCGTCGCTTCTCGCGATGCTAAATAAACTGGGCGAGGTTCCATATGGTTATCAGGCTCCGACCGGTTATCCCGACACGGCCGAAGATTGGGTAAACACGGGTGCTCTGCTCGAGAGATTGAATTTTGCGGTGGCTATCGCAAGCAATCGTATTCCAGGTACGCGCGTCGATCTGAAGGGTTATGAGGGCAAGGACAAAACTCAGATGCTGGATCGGGCAGTTGCCGAGATACTTGACGGCGAAATTACGGCGACGACGAAAGCAAACCTCGTCAAGCAACTTGAACAGCCTTTGCCGACGGTTAAGGCCGGAAACGAGTTGGGCGACGAAGGCATGGAAGTACCAAATATGCGTGACGCGGGCCAGCAGGGCGGAGGTCAATTCCGTCAGGCGCGGCTTCTCAGTCCTTCGGGAAACCCCGAGGTCTTTAAGGTCGTGAGTCTGGTGATCGGTTCGCCCGAATTTCAGCGTCAGTAGTTTGTTTTTAACGATTTTATGCCGGTGGTCAGCCTTTTGATCGCCGGCATTTTCGTGCCAAATCTACGCTTAATTAACCCGTAGTCAGAGATTAATTGCATAAGCGTCTAATTTGTTTTAACTTTTTGTGAATGAAGAAGATCCTGATCGCCTCCTACTATTTTCCGCCGTGCAATGTTGTATCAGCACCCCGTGTGAAGTCATTTGCCGAAAATTTTAAGGAGCATGGCTTGTATCCGATTGTCGTTACCCGGCACTGGAAGGGCGATGAGATCTCAACCGAGGGCTACGAGGGCGAAAATCTGGCTCCACCCACCGTTACTAAATACGACAATTTTACACTAATTCAATTGCCATATCGGGCTCAACTAAACAGAATTTATCATCGTCCGTTCTTTGCAACTAAAGCGTCAAAACTGCTTCTCTATTTGTTTCTTTACGCGGTCGGTAACATCAATCCTAAATGCAACGCCTTTGATTGCTTCTCTGATTACCTACACGAGTATCTGCGTGAAACTCAAGTTGATTACATCCTCGCAACAGGGTTCCCGATGAATACTTTCAAGCTCGCACATCGATTGGCGAAGGAGTTTGATAAGCCATTCATAGCGGACTTTCGCGATTTATGGGACAACAATCTGCTCGCCGATAATTATCAGCCGTCTCTGGTTGTCCGCCTTCAGAATTTCATCTACGAGTTTTACTTGCGAACCTGGCTGAAGTCGGCGTCGCTAATCACGTCAGTCAGTTTGCCTTTGGCTGACGAAGTAAGAAGACTTGCTCCGCATGCGAAGTCTCTCGTTATAACCAATGGTTTTGAAAGGGAGTTGTTTGCCCAAGCATCCCAAAACTTTCCGCCGCCCACGAATAAATTTATTTTCTCGGTTATTGGAACGCTCAAGCCCAATCAAGATCTTTCGGTGATGCTCGACGGCTTGAAACTGTTTCTAACTGACAAAAATCTCGCCGATATCGATCTGAACTTCATCGGGACGACAGAATTTAAGGACGTTGCCGAATTGATCGAAAACGGCCTGCCGCCCGCATGCACCCGTGTTTCGGACCGCATACCGCGCGAATCCGCTATCGAGCATATGTGCCGATCCCACGTATTGTTTTATGCTGGATGGCGAGGTCATCGCGGCATCGCATCGGGGAAAATATACGAATATCTTGGCGCCCGGCGCAATATTTTGATCGCACCGAACGACAAGGACGTATTGGAAAGAATAATTGTCGAAACCGCCGCCGGAAAGATCGCCGACAGCGCGCAAGAGCTCGCCGATATTATGAACGCTTGGTTTGTTGAATGGAAATTGACCGGAAAACTCGAGTACGGTGGCGTCGCGAAGCAAATCGAGAACTACACTCGTGAAAGGCAAGCAGAAAAACTTGCAACCGAAATCTTAAAACTCTAGCAGATTTGCCGCCATTAGGATTTTCCAGTTATAAGACGTAAAGATCGTTGTATTCTCCTCGAGTGATTGGATGAGATCGAGCGTTTTCGGGTTCAAAATTCCGGCGGCGGCTAAAGAATGGGCGCCGCTATTGACCCGGTCAGTCATACGCGGGTCAGCGAGCCATGATTTTTGCGGCGGTTCGTAACCGACCTTATCGGTACGGCCCGCGATCGCAGTTGGCAAAAGGTCCCGGAAAGCTTCGCGCATAATGTATTTGTAAACCCCATTGTGAATTTTGAAAGACGCCGGAAGCGAGAACAGAAATTCGGCAAGGCGAAAATGCAGGAAAGGCAACCTAACTTCGCGCGAGTGGGCCATCGAATTGCGATCCGCGTATCGTAAAAGCTCCTCAAGCGGGCCGCCGCAAGCATCGCGGTAAAGAGCCGCCTGTAGAGAATCGGGCCGACGCGGATAATGAAACGAGCTTGCTGAGTTCGCCCTTTGAAAGTCGTTGTTAAGAAAAAAGGGTGTGCGGCTTGGTAAGCGGTTCCGAAACCGTCTCGCACTATCCTTTAACCGTTCAGGCATATAGATCATAGCGGTTTCTCTTAAATTCGATCTGCCATTGCGCATTCCATATAAATCGCGGTGAGCCTGCGTCTCTCGCTGCCAAATCGCCTTGTCCCGCGACCTTAACTCGCCAAGATAGTTATCGATATAAGGATGATATCCTGCGAGTAACTCATCTGCTCCCTGACCATCAAGCAGGACAGTCACGTTATTCTCCTTAGCAAGCGCCATAACGCAATACTGTGCATAAATGCTGGCCGATCCAAACGGCTCTTCCTGATGATAAAAGAGCTTTTCTAAATTATCTGTCAGTCCATTTTCGTCCGGATAGACGAAGTGGGGCTCGACATTGGTGCGATCGATGACCGCCTGCATATACTTCCCCTCGTCCTTGGCAAATCCCGGAAAACGAGCGGAGAAAGTGGCTTGGCGGCGTTGCTTGTCGTTATTCAGAGAGTCGATCGCGCAGACGATCAACGAGCTGTCAAGACCGCCCGAAAGACTGCTGCCGACCGGAACGTCAGCCCGCAGCCGGTGGTTGACCGATTCAAAAAACAATTTTCGAAATTGGTCTTTCGCGTCGACTTCCGAGATATTCTGATCGACGTTTTCAGGGTCAATGCTCCAGTAACGGTTTTCGTTCATCCGCATGTCGCTTGGAGACACATACGAATAATGGGCCGCTTTTAACTTGAAAATGCCTTCGTAGAAAGTTTCTGTGAGATCGTTTGGGTTGTAGGTAAAATTGTTCGACAGATAGTTGAACAACATCGTGTTTGACACATGTCGCGGAACGCCCGCTACCCACAGGGCCTTCATTTCAGAGGCGAAATACAGAACGTTTTCGTGGATCGCGTAATAAAATGGTTTCTCGCCAAAGCGGTCGCGGGCAACAAACAGGCGTTGCTCCTGTTCGTCCCAAATCGCAAAGGCAAACATACCGTCGAGATCATCAAGGCACCGCTCCTTTTTTTGGTCGTAAAGCGCAAGCAGAACCTCAGTATCAGAAGTTGACACAAACTCGCAGCCACGCGCCTCAAGTTGGTCCCGTAGCTCAATGTAATTGTATATTTCGCCATTAAACGTCAGAACATAACGGCCGTTCGCGTAAAACATCGGCTGCTTTCCGGTTTCGCTCAAATCAATGATCGCCAGCCTTCGATGACCGAATCCGACATTTTCAGCGGGGTTGATCCAAAACCCTTCGCCGTCGGGCCCACGATGTGCGATCGCGTCGGTCATTTGCTTGAGCCTTGTTTTATCTACTTTATGATTTTGGCTGAGAATGCCAGCGATTCCGCACATAATTTTTTACAATAACCAAAACTTAACACATACTTGTTGTTTAGTTCATATGCGAATTTTCATATTCGAGTAATGGCCGATCCGATCAAAATCTTAACCGTCGTCGGTGCTCGTCCCCAGTTTGTAAAGGCGTCCGTCGTCAGCCGCGCGTTGCTGGCGCATCCACAAATTCAAGAAACGATTGTGCATACGGGCCAGCATTTTGACGACAGAATGTCTGATATTTTTTTTCGGGAACTCGGCATTCCGTCGCCCAAATATCAACTCGGCATTAATAGTCTATTGCACGGCGCGATGACCGGAAAGATGCTCGCATCGATCGAAGAGGTTATTTTGAACGAAAATCCGGCGATCGTAATGGTTTACGGTGATACAAACTCGACGCTTGCGGGAGCGCTGGCCGCAGCAAAACTTCACAAGAAAGTTGCCCACGTCGAAGCAGGATTGCGTTCATTTGATATGCGAATGGCGGAGGAGATAAATCGGGTTTTGACCGATCGGATCAGCGACTTGCTTTTGTGCCCTACCCAAACCGCGGTGCATAATCTCGCTCGAGAAGGCTTCGATAACTTTCCGTGCCGGATCAGCGAAACCGGTGACGTTATGTACGATTCTGTTTTGTATCACCAAGAACGCGCCCACCTTTCGGCGGAAACCGAGGCGAAATTGCCTCAGCCATTAAACGAGTTTGTTTTGTGTACTCTTCATCGGGCTGAGAACATCGATAATATCGAACGATTAAAAAGTATCGTCGCGGCACTCGAAGAAATTCATCGAGATATTCCGGTCATCTTATTGATCCACCCGCGTACGAAAAAACAACTTGTCGAACAAAATATCAAGCCTGATATCTGGTTGACGGAACCCCTCGGGTATTTAGAAATGCTAGCCCTTATTGCTCGATGCAAACTCGTTTTGACGGACAGCGGCGGTCTGCAAAAGGAAGCCTTTTTTCTCAAAAAGTGCTGCCTTACGTTACGCGACAATACAGAGTGGACCGAGCTGATCGAACAGGGAGTCAATTATTTGGTGGGCAGCGATCGCAATACGATCCTAACAACAGCCCGCAACTGTCTTTCCGGACAATTTGAATTCAATATTACGCCATATGGTGACGGCCGGGCCGGGGAAAGAATCGCAACGGAACTCCTTGCACTCTAGCCGAGTCTTTTTTTAGCGATGAAAGTAAAGGCCCCTGTGGTATCCCTGATTCTTACATCTTCAGTAGCTTTTTTGTTGAAGACGCGACCGATCTTCCACCAACCACGATGTAATATTTGCAGCGGCGTTATGAGCATTGTTGAAATAAATTCAGGCATTTTTGGAAACAACGCCATGTTTGCCTGGGCTTTAAGCACGGTCCAATTACTGCTGGGTGCTATATGGGTAATTTCAAACCCACCCTCCGTCAAAGAATTCAGTGTCCCTAAATGCGTGTGATGATAATAACTATCGCCGTGAAATGATTCGAGAAATGCAACCGTACCGATTAATGTGCTGCCGGGTTTGAGCACTCGATGCACCTCTTTCATCATCACAAACGGGAAGCGAATGTGTTCGAGCACTGCTATTGAGAGAACGAACTCGAAACTATTATCCGCAAATGGCAGTGCATGTGCGTCGCCAAGTATTGGGGCGTCTTCCGACTCGTGATCCAGCCCTACATATTCAAATCCCGCATGCTCGCATACTGATCGGTGAATAGTGTTACCGCAACCCAGATCCAGCATCAGACTATTATTCGTCACGGCTGCCGGAAAGTGGCCTAATAATTCGCTCGTTAAATGATAAGGGACATCAAAACCTGCAAAATCTACTTTGGGGTCGCTGTTTTTGGAGAGAGCCCGGAAATCTATGTTTGAAGGCAAGACCAACGGTTCACCTAAAGTGATATCGTATTGAGTTGTAATTGCTCTATTTAGCCGCAAGTCCAATGAGCCATGTTTGGTAGTTTCGTACGTCGTTCCGCAATGGTTGCAAAGCGCGCCCTTTTCACACCTTTCAAGCAGGATTTGGCATTCCGGACAAGTCAAAATGCTGAAAACGTTATCTGAAATTTTAGGCATCATCTCTTGGTCAATTTCATCAATGATAGTATTTCATTGGTGCAGAAACATCCGTCTTAAAAGATGTTTCTAAGTAGAAGCATAAATGACATTAACTCTAACGCAAGGCGAGAACAAATTATTGATCGACGAACTGCCGAACGGGCGCCGATCGATAACCGTTGTTCCAAAAGATAAGAGCCTGTTCATGGTCGCGGACAAACTTGAGACGGCTTACCCCGTTGACCTGATAGAGATGATACTTCAGGTTTGCGGTGCGGCAGGCATCTGCCACGAAATAATGCGGGACGAAGATTATCAATATGTCGAGCGGGTTTTGCGTAACGACATCTTTGCCTATTTCGATAAATCTGATTTTAAGGGAAAGAGGATCTTGGATTTTGGCTGCGGCAGCGGGGCCTCGACTATGATACTGGCGCGGATGTTTCCTGAATCGGAGATTACCGGCATCGAATTGGTTTCGGACGCCGTCGCAGTTGCACAAAGACGTGCTGAGTTTTACGGCTATCGCAATCTCAGTTTTCTTCAATGCCCGACCGAGACAAGTTTACCGGAACACCTAGGCCAGTTTGATTTCGTTATCCTTAGCGCCGTGTACGAGCATTTATTGCCAAACGAAAGGAAAGCACTGATGCCACGGCTTTGGGCCTTTATTCAAGACGGTGGATATATGTTTATTAATCAAACGCCTAATCAGCTTTTTCCGTTCGAGCTGCACACGACCGGCATGCCCTTGATCAACTATTTGCCGGATAGCGTGACTTTCCATCTTGCTCGTAGCTTGTCACCGCGTGTTCGGCGTGATCAATCCTGGAATGATCTTTTGCGCGAAGGGATTCGCGGCGCAACCGAAAACGAGATCTTGCAAAACTTATCGCGCGAGGGTGGCAAGCCTTCAATGCTGGAACCTAAAAACGGCGGGCTCAAGGACAGGATCGACCTGTATTACAAGAACACAGGACCACGCCACAAGAGACTAAAGACACTTGCAAGGCACGTAATTAGGGCGATCCGTGCCGTTTCGGGTTTTACAATCATTCCGGACCTTTCTCTGGCTTTCCAAAAGGTTTCTAACGAGGATCTGCGACCATCTACTTCAAAGGCCTCGATCACCTAATCAACTCCATAAACAACTCGCGGTTTTTTTCAGCAGATAATTCGTATGCGTGTTTGCTTGCGTTGGCTTTAAATTGATTGATTTGCTCAACTGTCAACCCTAGAATTGCATGCGCCATGTCGCGAGGGCTAAAGTCCTCGGCAACGACTCCTAACTCGTATTGTTTGACGAGCCGCACCATCTCGGGCGACGGCGCTATCACAATAGCGAGGCGCGCCTGTATGTACTCAAAAAACTTATTCGGAAGGGCATGTTCGTTATTAAAATTCGTCGGCGGAAGTGAATAGATCCCGATGTCAAACTGGTTTGTGAAACTCGCGATCTCTTTGGTACCGATCGGCGGCAGGAAGTTTACATTCGAATGCGAAGCGGCCAGTTGTTTCAGGCTTGCAATATAGTCAGTATCGCCAACCAACATAAGGTTTAGCTCAAACCTATCATCAAGAAACTGCATCATCTCGATCTGTTTCTGTGTCTGACGGGTCGGGTGAGCGTTCCCGTGATAGATCAATCTGATTCGCTCTGACGATGTGGGCGAAGGTTGCAGATCTTCGAATTCGGCTGCGTTTGTAATGATCGAAAACTTTTTTCCATACTCACTTTCAAATTTTTCAGCGATCCCCTGGCAGACAGTCGTAGCAATTGACACTCGCGGAACGTATTCTCGGGCGATGTACTCAACGAGAGGTTGCCGTAGAATGCGCCAACGCAGACTCTCAGCCAGCTCGAGCGGCGCATATTCGTGGGCGTCAAACAGAACTTTGGTCGTCGCTTTGGCGATCCGTAGCGCAAGTGGAACGGTATCAATATCATTAGCGACGATCAGATCAAAGTTGTCGTCCCTTAGCTTTTCGACGAGGGGTGTTTTGTCCTTGCCCCAGTAATAAGTTTCATAGTCATTACTAAAAAACTTTACCGCTCTTTTTACTTTACCGAACAACGATGATGGGGCGCCAAATTCGTATGGAATATGCCTGATGCCCTCAAAACCCGACGGCGTCAAACCGATTGTTGTTATGTCATATCCGGCGCGCAGCCACTCGATCTCGCGCAGCACGCGTGGGTCGCGATGGAGTTCGCTAAAACAAATGACGAGCGCCTTGGGTTTTGTACTAACGTTATTTTCCATTTCAAACGGGCGGTGCATCGTCCAACAAAATCGTCTTGCTGCTTATTTCGCTTTTTAAAACGAGAAACAGTAATGCGCAGTAAGCCAAAACGAGCAAAATCTTGACGCCGAGATCTGCTCCTAGCGAAAGTGACATCTTATTCAGTAGAATGACGCCCCCAATGCCAAATAACATACTCGCGGCGAAGATAAATATCGCCTTACCAAATTTGTACGGGATCGGGTATAGCTTTTGCCCATGAGCGAAAACTGCGACAGGGACGAGCAGTTGCGAGATAAGTATCGAGATCGCCGCGCCTTCTTTGCCAAATCGCGGAACTAGGAGCAGATTGAGTGCGACCAAGATTACGGCGGATGCCACCATTGCCATTCCAAACGCCTTGTTATTTTTTGCAATACCGGTCCCGATACTGGCGATGTACGAAAGGCCTATCAAGATATGGTTAAACCCCATCAAACCAGCAACCCACGCGGCGTCGGCGTAATCTTTTGTTGTAAAAACCATTAATATTTCGCGAGCAAAGAGCAGCACTCCCAGACTTAAAAGACAAGACGACGCCAAAAATGCGAGCAACACCTGAGCGTATACTTGTTTTGCCTCGGGTCGCTTATAGATCGAATATGCAAATGGCCCCCAAGCCATCTGAAAGGCGCCGGAAAACATGGCCAACACGCTGGCGATATTTGTCCCGATGTAATAAAGGCCGACCTCGTGCGTATTATTCATCAACCCGACAAAATACGCGCCCGACAGATTGATCACCCAAAACGCGACACTTCCAGGCACCAGTGGCAGGCTGAAGATTACCATATCGCGCCATCTCGTCCAGCTAAATAATCCAGGGGCTATTTGATCGCGAAACAATGCGAATGTCCAGATTACGGCAACGGCGGATGAGATAAGCTGCGCGTAGAATATTCCCGGAATGCCCCATCGCAGCACTACTACAAACACAACATTGAGAGCAATGTTGATCAGGCTTGTAGAAATCGTGAAGACGGTCGTCGCTACAGCGCGTCGCTGCATTCGCAGGACATTTGTAGTGAATACTGAAAAGATTGCAAGCGGGAGGTTGGCGCCTGCCAGTAAAAGTAGCGGCGCAGTTGCCGGTTCGCGAATGATCTCATTGGCTATGAAATCGCGAAAACCGAAAAGGATAACGGCAAACAAGACCGCAATCGTAAAGCACGACCAAAGAAAAGTATTGAGCGTGATCTTGCGGTCAAGGTCGTCTTCGCTATCGTAGTACCAACGGCCCATCGAGTTGTCCAAACTCAAAATTAGCAGGATATTCAGCAGAGCCGAGACGACAACAACCAGGCTCACAATGCCGTAATCCGAAGGCGAAAATATCCGGGTATAAACGGGCACCAGAAAAATAGAGATGAAACGCGTCAGGATGCCTGAAACACCGTAAACGAGACTCTCCCCGGCGAGTTTTTTTATTTGTGATATGGCCGACATTCTATTTACTTTGGTGCAGCGCGATAACCTCTTTGTAGATACGCACCAAATCAAGCGCAATCTCATTGTCGTCGTGATACTTTTCGACGTATCGCCGGCTCCTCAATCCTGATTCATTACGCAACGCGGCGTCGCCGATCAGCAAATCAAGCTTTTCGGTAATCGTCTCGGGATTCGCGTTTATGATCGGCAGATCGGCCGGATAGTCTTTACCGATTTCAGGATTGATGTAGCAGATCACAGGCTTTCCAAATGCCATCGCTTCCACCGCCGCATAGCCGTGGGCACCTAGGATAAGCTGGTCGACATAGACGTCACACTCGCCCATTATCTTTAACGCCTCGTTGCGCGGCATATTCTCCACCAAGACAAACTCAAAATCATACTTCGCTTTCAAGTGTTCGACGGCCTGCAAAACATATTTTGTGCCTTTTGCGACGGGAGCCGAGGGCGAATGAACGACTAAGGGCTTAGTATTAGTCACACTTGGATATTTTGGCTCGTATTCAGACAAGCCAACGGTTTGACGGGTCTGAAATCGTTTTTGGAAGAGACCAGCGTCAATATAATGCCCCATGCCGATAAATTCGAGGGGGTAGAAACCAAGAGTTGCGAAAAACTGCTGAGTTGCGCCCGAAACTTCCAAACTCTCGGTTCTATATTCGTACCCAGTGTGAAATGCTTCGCTATAGAATTTGTTCAGCGCAATGTCTTTGTCCGGTATGCGAATGTCCGAGCCTGTCCATTGCACCACGCCCGGTTTTTTGACCCAGCGTAAGAATTTTTGATTCAGTCCGGTTGCAAAAATATTCGGATCTGCGACCCAATGCAAAATATCGGCCCACGCGATCAGTCGCCACATCTGAGCGATGGCCATGGCGCGGCGAAGGCGAATCGTGATCGGATTGCCATTGCCGATCGAAAAACTTGCAATGTTGTCGCAAGACTGGATCGGCGGCCCCGCAATTGTGAACCCGCGGGCGTCAACGCCAATATTTTGCAATGCCCTCACTTTGTGAGAAATATCGGAGGCAATGTTGACAGGCAGAAGCAAGACCCTCATTTTCTCGATCTGACTACTTGGGCAGGTACGCCAAATGCAACCGAATACTCTGGAATCGACTTGGTAACAACGGAGCCAGCTCCGATCTGCGTTCCTTTTCCGATCGAGACGGCGGGCAAAATAATCGAGCCGATGCCAATGTCGCAATTATCTTCGATAACCACCTCGCCAAATTCCAATTCGCTGTGCAATATCGGCACCTCGACGCCTTGTTCTTTGTGAAAGCTCGTTAAGATTTTCACGTATGGCGCGATGCCGACGTTGTTTCCAATCTTGATATTGCCCGCACTGTGAAAAAAGCAATTCTGGCCGATCCAGGTGTTGTCGCCAATGACCATCGAATTCTGGTAGTAGCCCTTCAGGATCGTGCCGTGTCCTATATAAATGTTATCGCCAAGCTCAATGGTTTCGGGGTGAAAGACAAGCACGCCCTTTTCAAATACGACATTCGATCCGATCCGCCTGAACTGATTCGGCTCAAATTCCCCGGTTCCGTGAGACTGGTATTGTTTTGCCATAGATCAATTCAGAACCTCGCGTAACATGTGGGTAACAAATCGCGCCTCGTCAAACGATAATTTTTCATATAGCGGCAACGCAAGGCCGTGCTGAAACGCCCGCATTGCATTTGGAAAAACTTGGCCGCCGTCGAGTCCGTATTTCCCTTTATAATATTCAACGGCCGGCATGCATTGAGCACCATAATTTGTGCCAATGCCGTTTGATTTTAACTTTTCGATCAAATCATCGCGGTCATATTTTTCATCCACAATAACATGAAATGTCTGCCAGGCATGACGTTTATCAGTTGGAACGAAAGGCAAACAAATACCCTTCAGATCGCTTAACTCCGATAGGTAAAGGTCAGCAATCTCATATTTTCGGCTCAGATTCTCATCAAATCGCCCGAATTGCGATAGCACTAGAGCCGCCTGAAAATCCGTCATACGGTAATTAAAACCAGCAGCGACAAATGCCTGTTTACCGTCGACCATCTCGATCCCGTGATTTCGCAATATCCTAAGTCGGGCTGCGAGCTTGTCATCGTCAGTTGCCAGTAACCCGCCCTCGCCGGATGTGATTGCCTTTCGCGGATGTAAGGAAAAGGAGCTCACCGTCCCAAATGTGCCCACAAATTTGCCGTTCTCAGTTGCCCCTAGGGCGCAGGCCGCATCTTCGATCACAAACAGATCGCGGCGTGTCGCGATCTCGACAATCTCCGAGATGTCACACGCCAAGCCAAACTCGTGAACTGGCATGATCGCACGGGTGCGCGGCGTAATTACGCTTTCGATCTTTGAAACATCGATATTAAAAGTATTTTCATCGACATCGACAAAAATCGGGGTCGCGCTGACGAGTTCAACTACATTGGCAGTTGCGACGTGCGAAAATGCGGGAACGATCACCTCGTCGCCGGCTTCGATCCCGAGAGCGACTAGGGCAAGATGCAGGGTCGCGGTTCCGCTTGAAACCGCAATTACATTCCTTACGCCGAGATACGCGGCAACTGATTGTTCGAGAGCTTCGACATTTTCGCCCTGCACCAACATTCGCGAACGTAATACCGCGACCGCCGCGTTGACGTCGTCCTCGGTTATGTTGGGTGACATTAACGGGATAAAGTTCATCTTGCTACGCCATTAGCTTTCTGAAATAGTCGGCCGTTCTCAAAATACCCTCTTCCAGATCAACCTTGGCCTTAAAATTAAGATCTTCCTCGGTTTTTGTCACGCTTGGGATTCGTATGGCAATATCCGCGGAAAGCGGAGGACGAAATTCGATCTTCGATTTCGATTTTAGAACCCGGCAAATTGCCTCCGCCAAGCCTAGTGTCGTGATGACCGCGCGGGCGTTGCCGATGTTGAAACTCTGACCGATCGCAATGGGATATTCCAGGCATCGCATTAGGCAATCGACAAAATCGTCAACATAGCACCAGGCGCGTATTTGATTACCGTCGCCATTAATAAATATAGTCTCGCCGCGCAGCGCTTTTTGGATCATTACTGAGATCGCTCCTTCGCCGGTTTGGCCTGGGCCATAAACATTAAAGGGCCGGATCGTAACGGTAGGTAAACCGTATTGACGATGATAAGAGTGTGTCAGATGCTCGCCCGCCAGTTTACTGACCGCGTAAACCCAGCGAGCCTCACCGGCCGAACCAGAAACCGTTTCCTGTTCTTCGGACGCGCGAAAGGCCATCGATCCGAAAACTTCGGAGGTCGAAAAGTCGATGAATCTGTCTTTTATATTATTTGTTCTGGCGGCTTCGAGAGCATTTGCCGTGCCGATCATATTGACCCGCATCGTTTTCACAGGGTCTTTAATAACGGTGTCGATTCCGGCAATTGCGGCGGCATGGATAACGATATCCGCACCCTGCATTGCCTCGACCAGGCTATCTGCATCCAAAACATCACCTTTAATAATCGTAAGATTCGGATGGCTGGCAAACCCGCTGTCGGTTAATGTATCGCGGTGAAAATTATCATAAGCGACGATCTTGTTCTGTTCGATCAGGTTCTTTATCAGCGTATTGGCAATAAAGCCCGCTCCGCCGGTAATAAAAAAATTCTTATTAGTAATCACTTTTAGTCTTTTTTGAAATTTCGGATCTGTTGTACAAGCTCTATTGCCTTTCGCGATTCGTCAAGCCCAAAGCCCTCACCGGCAAGTATCTTTTCGTAACATTTTGTATGAAGATCGGCAAAACCGTCGCTAAATTCGAACTCGCGGCCGTTTATCAGGGTTGAGCGATGCGTCCTGTTTCCCGCGGCCCTAACGCTGTCGGGCAGATCGTTTTCATCGATGCTGAGCTGCCAATTTACGACCGCTCTTTCGAGCTTCAAAAGGCCCGCCGCCTTATTCGCCGTGTGATATTCGACATTGTTTTCGATGACGTCGCCAAACACCCACAGCAACATGTCGAAGAAATGAACGCCAATATTTGTGGCGATTCCGCCCGACTTATTAACATCGCCTTTCCAGCTAAACTGATACCAATTGCCGCGTGCCGTAATATATTTCAGATCCACCACAAACTGCTCGTCTTTATTGGCGGCGGCGACCATTTCCTTTAGAGCGATCACGCTCGGATGCAGCCGCAGCTGTAGAATCGTGTACACCCGACGCCCCGTTTCCTTTTCAATTTCTTCGAGAGCGGCGATGTTCCACGGATTGAGGACGATCGGTTTTTCGCAGATAACATCGGCATCGTGGCGCAACCCAAATCGAATATGTGCATCGTGCAGATAATTAGGCGAGCACACGGAAACATAGTCGAGATGTACCTGCATCCGCTTTAGTTTTTCGATATGCCGGTCAAATCGTTCGAACTCGACAAAAAAATCAGCGTGCGGAAAATACGCATCCAGAACCCCAACCGAATCAAATCCGTCGAGCGCCGCGATCAGGTCGTTGCCAGTCTCCTTGATGGCCTTAAGATGTCTCGGCGCGATATAACCGGCTACGCCGATCAGCGCGAAATTTTTCATATCGAGCTATTCAATCTTTGAAACATGGCCATCTCTAAATCGATATTTTTCACCGCTCTCTGGGCACGTCGCCTCACCATTTGGATTGAACTCGAGCCGATGCCCCCTTTCGCTCATCCAGCCGATATGCCTCGCCGGATTGCCGACAACGAGGGCATGTGGCGGGACACTTTTAGTTACAACGGATCCGGCTCCTACAAACGCGAACTCGCCTATGTCGTTGCCGCATACTATCGTCGCATTTGCACCTATCGTAGCACCTCGGCGGACTCGAGTCTGTAAATACTCATCTTTTCGCACGACCGCGCTGCGAGGATTGATGACGTTTGTAAAAACCATCGACGGCCCAAGGAATACGTCGTCCTCGCAGATCACACCCGTGTAAATCGAAACATTATTCTGAACCTTGACGTTTTTTCCCAATACGACGTCCGGCGATACGACGACATTTTGGCCTATGTTGCAGCCGTCACCGATCTTACAGCCGGACATAATATGCGAAAAATGCCAAATCCGGACCCCGTTGCCGATCTCGCATCCATCGTCGATCACCGCGGTTTCGTGAGCTGTATAGTCTTTTTCACCCATTGCGGTTAATCGGCCGAAAAGAACGATCGGACTTTACTGGTAATGAATTCCAAAAGCTCATTGTTCATCTCGGTGTGAATTGGCAATGACAAAACCGAATCACAGAGTTCTTCGGTTACCGGCAGGACGAAGTCAGATGCGACGTATGTCGAATACGCCTTCTGACGATAAAGAGGCACCGGATAATATATCATCGACGGGATGCCGTGACCTTGCAGATGCTGCTGCAAACCCTCACGTTTATGGCCACCGACCTGTAAAGTGTATTGATGGAAAACGTGCGTCGAATTTGATTGCCGCTGCGGCGTCTGCAGCCCATCAATGTCCGAAAAGGCATCGTCGTAAGCGCTCGCCGCACGACTTCGGGCGGCGCAATATTCGTCCAAATGTTTTAGCTTTACTTCCAGGATCGCAGCCTGGATCGAATCAAGCCTCGAATTAACACCGATCACGTCGTGATAGTACCTTTCGGACTGGCCATGATTAGCGACCATTCGAAGTTTGTCAGCGAGCGTGTCGTCGTTCGTACACATCGCTCCGCCATCACCATAGCCGCCAAGATTCTTTGACGGAAAAAACGACGTGCAGCCGACATGACCGATCGAGCCGGTCTTTTTTTTCCTCCCATCACTTGCGAAATAGTCGGCGCCGATCGCCTGAGCATTATCCTCGATCACAAACAGGCCGTGTTTTTCGGCGACCTGCATTATCGGCTCCATGTCGCAACTCTGACCGAACAAATGAACGGGCACGATCGCCTTTGTACGCCCGGTGATCGCGGCCTCGACGATCTCTGCCGTGACATTAAACGTGCCCGCGTCGACCTCGACCATTACCGGCGTCAGCCCGAGCAGCCCGATAACCTCAGCTGTCGCAACATACGTAAATGCCGGTACGATGACCTCGTCGCCCGGCTTGAGCTCAAGCGCCATCATCGCGATCTGAAGCGCGTCAGTCCCATTTGCACAAGGGATAACGTGCTTTACCCCAAGATAACTCTCAAGCGCAGTTTGAAACCGGGACACCGGTGGACCGTTAATAAAGGCGGTCGAGGCGATACTGTTGATAACTGCATCGTCAATTTCTGTCTTTATTCGTTCGTATTGACCCTTTAGGTCAACCATTTGAATTGGCGTCATTAAGTTGCCACCTGGCCCATAAATAACTAAGGGCAATCGATAAAGTAAAATCTTAACTGTTTAGAAACGAATCTCCAAAACACCGGAGGCGCGCAGAAACGCGTTAAAAAGCAGCAAGGAACTCCGTGACCGAAGCCTCAGCTTTTGCTGAAATCGATTTAAGATAGCCCGATTTTGGGACAGCGGATCAAAGTTTTCGACCGATAGCAAATATCTTGATGAAAGCCAATCCCGCGACAAATCCGCCGATGTGCGCCGCGTACGCCACGCCGCCGGTTCCGGCGGGTGTGAAGTACCCGAGGACAACCTGATACACGATCCACAATCCAAGGGCGACAAAAGCTGGGACCTCCGTCAGAAAGTTGAAAATGAGCGCCCGCACGCGACGCTGCGGAAAGAGAAGCAGATACCCGCCCAGCACGCCCGAGATCGCGCCGGATGCACCCAGCATAGGAATGATCGAGTCCGGCCCCATCACGATCTGCGCAACCGCCGCCAATACTCCGCAAAGGAGATAGAACCCGACATAACGGATGTGACCGAGCAAATTCTCGAGATTGTCGCCAAAGACAAACAGAAACATCATGTTGCCGAGAATGTGCATGATGCTGCCGTGCATGAACATCGACGAGAGAAAATTAAAATAGACGGGCAGCGGCGTCTCATAGTGATTAATGCGCGCCGTCTCGGCACCGACCTGGATAACCTGTGGCCCCACCAGATCAATGCCGTTCGTTATCTCTCGCGGCACGAGCGAGAACGCGTAGTCAAACGCTTCGTTCGAGCCGAGCTGCTGCAGCAGCAAAAAGACAAGCACGTTAATGCCGATGAAAGCGTAATTTACAATCGGCGTGATCGTCCGATCAGAGTTGTCGTCACCTATTGGAAACATATTTTTATATTAACCGATACCGACGTTTTCGGGTGTCTTGAGTAGTTCGTAACCTTCGCTCTTTGCAACGAATGTCGCTGCCGTTATGTCACCGACAACGTTAAGCGTCGTGCGGCACATATCGAGTATACGATCGACGCCCAAGATGATCGCGATCAACGCCGGATCGATGCCGATCATAGCAAGAATACCGATGATGAACGGTATCGAACCGCTCGGAACGCCAGCCGTCCCGATACCGCCAAGGATCGCCATATAAACCACCATCAGCTGAATACCGATCGTCAGGTCGACGCCCGCAAGTTGCGCCAGGAAAAGTACTGTCACCCCTTCGTACAAAGCCGTTCCGTTCTGGTTCGCGGTCGCGCCGACGGTCAGAACAAAACTGTTTATTTCTTTCGGGACGCCGAGATTCTCTTCGGAAATTCTAAGGGCCGTCGGTAGCGTAGCATTCGATGAAGATGTCGAGAATGCCGTCACGATCACCGTCCAAACGCGTCGGAAAAAGTCGATAGGATTGATTCTCGATAAAAACCACACCGACAGTGAATAAACACCAAAGAAATGCAGGCCGAGCCCTATCAAAACCGTTGCGACGAACCAGCCGAGCGATTTCAGAAGGTCGATACCGAACACGGCAACGTTGCTGAAGATAAGGCACGCGACCGCATACGGAGCGAACTTCATTATGATGTCGATGATTTTCGAGGTGATCGCAAAAAGTGATTCCATTACGCCCACAAAGGGCGACGACACAGATGCGGGTAGCAGCGTGATCGCAATACCAATAATCAAGGCAAAGAACATTATATGAAGCATGTTCGGATTCTCGCCGGCGATCGAATTAAAAACATTCTTCGGCACGATCGTCTTCACGACTTGCATCATTGGGGAATCAGATTTAGCGGCTTCGGCGGCCTTCTTTTGTGCTTCGGTCGCGGTCGACGCGCCGCTGCTATATTTTTCTTTCAATTGGGTCGCTATCTCCGGGCTGATGCGCTCGCCAGGACGGATGGTGTTAGCTAGGCCGAGCCCGATTACGACCGATATCGCTGAAATGATGAGGCAATAAGCAAATGATTTGAGCCCGATTCGCCCCAATTTGCGTATGTCACCGATGCCCCCGACGCCGACGATCAGCGATGAGAAAATAAGCGGAACTACGATCATCAACAGCAAATTTAAAAACAAAGTCCCGACCGGCTGCGTGATATTTGAGATCGTCCAGGCGACGTTCGCGTCGCTGCCGCCCCATACCTGATTTGCGATGAGGCCACCGATCACGCCGACCAATAAACCGATAAGGATCTTTGTGTGAAGGGCGATTCCTCTTGGCTTGTCGGGCGTTTTGTCATCAAGATCGGTTGCCAACTCGCGGTCATATGGGTCGCCGGCAAACTGTTCCTTTTCTTGTTCACTCATTATTTTCGGCTCCTCAAGGGCACGGTAGAAAAGATTTGGAATTTGGGTGAGTTTAGCAGAAATATCGCGATTTTGGTAAATTTGCTACGATTGAACGGTAGTAATGTTCGAATCCATACATTTTCAATCGCACGGCCGACAAACGACAAATGCGTCAAAACCTGAGGTTTTGCAGACGCTCCGCGCAATCGTAGGCGATCAAAATGTCATCGTCGATCCTGAAAAGGTCGAGCCGTACGGTGCCGACGCGGTGAAAGAAAAATTTCCACCTGAGGCTGTCGTTTTTCCCGAAACAACGGCTCACGTCGTCGAAATTCTCAAACTTGCCAATGAATATCTTTTCCCGGTAACTGCCCGCGGCGGCGGTGTTGGTTATACGGGCGGAGCGGTTCCGATCGACGGCGGAATAGTGATAGGCACCGACCGGATGAACAAGGCAATCGAGATCAATGTTGACGATCTCTACGCGGTTTGCCAGCCGGGAATTCGCACGATTGAAATACAACAAGCCGTTGAAGCCAAGGGCTTGATGTTCGCCCCCGACCCGGCGAGTTACAAAGACAGTTTTATCGGCGGCAATATCGCCGAGAACGCCGGCGGAATGCGCACCCCCAAATACGGCGTAACGAAACACCACGTTCTCGGGCTCGAGGTCGTCACGGCGACCGGTGAGATCATTCGCACAGGCGGCAAGACGGTGAAGAACGTCGTCGGTTTTGATCTCACAGGTCTAATGTGCGGCTCTGAGGGAATGCTCGGCATCATCACCGAAGCGACGCTAAAACTTCTTCCGATGCCCGAGGCGACATCGACCGTTCGTGCAAATTTTTACTCGATGGAGGCCGCGTGCCGTGTGCTGACAAAATTCACGCCGTTGGGCCTGCTGCCGATGGCAATGGAGGTCATAGACAAATACTGCGTCGAGGCCGTCGAGCAAGATTTTGCCTTTGGGCTGTCAAAAGACGCCAACGCGATCCTGCTCGTCGCCGTTGACGGCTCGCGTGACGAGGTCGAGCGCCAAGCCGCCATCGTCGAGCGCGTTATTAGCGAGAATGGCGGTTTTGATGTCGTGCGGGCTCGCAGTAAAGACGAGGAAGACAAACTCTGGGATGTGCGCCGTGCGATCTCGCCCTCATTGATGAAATACGGCACTCTGAAGATAAACGAGGACGTTGTCGTACCGCGCTCAAAGGTTCCAGAACTCGTCGCAAAGATCGAGGAGATCGGTAAGCGGCACAACACGTTCGTCGCAAATTTCGGTCACGCCGGCGACGGTAATATTCACGTGAATTTTGTGGTCGATCGCGACGACGCTGACGCTGTCGCACGCGCACGCGAGTGCGTCGCCGAAACCTTTCAACTATCGGTCGATCTTGGCGGAACCATCTCCGGCGAACACGGCATCGGCTACGTCAAAGCTCCGTATCTCAATTACGCCATCGACAAACCCACGCTCGAGATCTTGAAAGGCATCAAGAAAGTCTTCGATCCAAACGGCATCCTCAATCCGGGGAAGATGTTTGTTTGACTTCAATTATGAACGACAGAAGATACTTAATTTTATTCGCCGTATGTTTGATTTGTTTATTTGCTGAGCTATCAGCGGCACAATCGACAAACAAAACCATCGTTCTCGTCCGTCATGCTGAGAAAAGCGCGCCGGTTGACGGTGATAAGGGCGATCCTGATCTATCGGCTGAGGGACGTGAGCGCGCCGTTAGGTTGATGAAGGCGATCAAAAAATACAAACCGCACGAGATCTTTGCGACCGTCTATAAACGCACACAGCAGACGGCCGAACCAATTGCCAAGACTCGCAAAAAGCAGATTCAAGTGTATGATGCTGGGAAACAAAGCGAGCTCGTTGCGAAGATCATGGCGAGCGAGACCGATCATTACCTGATCGTCGGCCACAGCAACACGATCCCGCTGCTTGCTAACTTATTGGCAAAAAAGGAGATATTTCGCAACCTCGTTGACGCCGAGCACAGTGTTATCTGGGTGATCCGGTTGCGAAAGGGCGTGCTGAGGAAGGTTGAAATCTACACTTATTAGAAAAAGGAAGCCACGAATGCACGAATGACGTGGCCTATTCGTGCATTCGTGGCTAACTAACGGTGGTGAAGAGATGAAGATAAAGTCGTGTGTTTACTTCTGTGTTGCTTTACTGACATTCGCGTCATTGCAAGTCGTCGTCGGACAGACGGCGCCAAAGACGGTCGCGGCAAACGTAACATTCTGGAACGAGCTGCAAAAACTTTGCGGTAAGGCTTACTCTGGAACGGTCGTGGCTGCGCCTGCGGATGACACCACGTTTAAGGACAAGGCTCTAGTGATGCACGTGCGTGCGTGTGAGAAAAACATAATTCGCATACCGTTTAATGTTGGTGATGATCGTTCGCGGACTTGGGTTCTCACTCGGAAAAAGAATCGCATCGAGCTTCGACACGATCATCGTCACGAGGACGGCAGGCCCGACGCGGTGACGATGTATGGCGGGTGGACGAATAATGTCGGGCTAGCAACACGCCAGGTTTTCCCGGCTGACGATCAAACGGTTAAGGTCATCGCGGCAGCCGCGCCGAACGTCTGGTGGATCGAACTTGTCGCGGGCGAATACTTTTCCTACAACCTTCGCCGCATGGGCTCAGAGCGCTACTTCAGTATAAAATTCGATCTCAAAAAGCCGCCCGCCGACCCGCCGCCCGCACCTTGGGGTTGGAACGATTGATCATTTCGTTATTATCACCGGCAGACCCTTGTCGGCGCGTCGTCCGAACCATCAACCGATGACGCAAGCCCCTCGACTTTTTTATCAAATCCCATCGATCTTTGCCGCGAGGGCGATGTCAACGTCGGTGATGCCGCCACGGTCGTGAGTTGTGAGGGCGATCTCGGCGTAACCCCAGCCGAAAGTGATATCCGGGTGGTGGTCTGCCATTTCGGCGAGAGCACCGACTTGGTTAACGAACTCAAGCGCTTTGGCGAAGTTCTCGAATTTCCAAACTCTCTTCAGGACTTTTCCGTCCACCTTCCAGTCGGCGAGTTCGCTAAGTGCGTTCGACAACTCATTATCAGTCAAAATTGTGCGTTTCATTTGGTTATTGGCGGCGTTGGCGTTTTTGGCTCCCTGGTTTTGCGGTATACTTATTGTTTTTGAATACAGGTTCAAAGGTATCCGTAAAATGCATATTTGGTCAAGATTTCTAATGTTTTCATTACTTTTGCTGGCAATCTCGTGCGGGCCGCAAAAGCCCGCTACACCGCTCGAAACATTTAAGACCTACGTCAAGGCAACCAAACAAAAAGATACGTCGGCGATTAAGCTGCTGCTGTCGAGCTCAACGATCAAGATGCACGAGCAAGAGGCAAAAGTGCAGGGCACGACGGTTGACGAGATCCTAAAACGCGAGACTCTCGTGAGTGAGGGCCAGACAACTGTCGAATATCGAGACGAAAAGATCGATGGCGATAGAGCTACCTTGCAGGTCAAAACCTCATACGGGTCGTGGGAGACTATTCCATTTGTAATTGAGGACGGGGTCTGGAAGATCGATAAACACGGTATCGCCGATCAGATGATAAGAGATATGGACGAAAGCAATCGAAAGCTGGATGAGATCATTAATAGCGCCCCAACGCCGGAAAATTAGATAGGTCAGGAGTAAACAGTTGTCAATTATTAAGCCTTTTCGGGCATTGAGGCCCGTCACGGACAAAGCGAAAAAAGTCGCGTGTGTTCCCTACGATGTCGTGTACGAACCGGAGGTGCGCGCCTTTATCGATAACAATTCGTTGAGCTTTCTGCGTGTAACGCGCGCCGAGGCCGAGTTTCCTGAAGGTTCTAAAACGCCACCTGAGATAGTGTTTGAGCGTGCCCGGCAAAATCTCGAGCAGTTCATCAGCGATGGCGTCCTGGTCAATGATCCGGAACGAGCATTCTACGTCTATCAACTTGTCGCATTCAGCCACACTCAGACCGGGTTGGTAGGCTGCGTAGCGATCGATGATTACGAAAGCGGGCACGTCAAAAAGCATGAGAATGTCCGCCCGGACAAGGTTGAGGATCGAACAGGGCATATGCTTGCCGTTAAGGCTCAAACCGGTCTGATATTTCTTGCGTTTCGTGGCACTGCGCGGATCCACGAGATGCTTGACGAAACAACAGCTACAACGCCGCTGTATGAATTTGAGTGTCCGCAGGGAGTCCTGCAGCGGGTCTGGCGGGCCGAGCACACCGACGAGTGGGCTGCGGCATTTACTGAGGTTCCCGACCTTTACATTGCAGACGGACATCATCGGGCGGAAAGCGCACGGCTCGCCCGCGAAAAGATGCGTGTTGATAACCCGTCGCATACCGGCGATGAGGATTATAATTTTGTCGTTTCGGGAATGTTTCCTGCCGAGGACCTTCAGATCTTGCCCTATAATCGCGTTGTCAAGGATCTAAACGGCCTGACGGACGAGGAATTTTTTGCTAAGATCCGCGAGAGTTTTGTTCTCAGCGATTCTGACGAAAAAGTGCCGCATAAACATGGGGAGGTTTGCATGTATCTTAACGGAAGTTGGCACAAACTCGTGTTTTCCGTTGACCCGACTCGTGATCTCAACCCTATCGAACGGCTCGACGTCAGTATTTTACAAGATTATTTGTTGGGGCCGGTGCTCGGGATTCAGGATGCTCGGACAGATAACCGCATCGGTTTTGTTGGCGGCGCGCGCGGCACAATTGAGCTGGAGCGGATCATTGACGAAGGGATCGCAAGAGTCGCGTTCTCGATGTTTGCGACGACTATGGACGACCTGCTTGCCGTTTCCGATATGGGCGAAATCATGCCGCCAAAATCGACGTGGTTCGAGCCGAAGCTGAAAGACGGCCTGCTCATACATTTGATCTAAAATGACCAGCAAAAACCTCGCCGATATACGCAATGACTACTCTTTGAGAGAACTCTCCAGGGAGAAGGTCGACAGCGATCCTTTCACCGAATTTAGGATATGGATGGACGAGGCCCTCGGGTCACAGGTCAATGAGCCCACGGCGATGACACTCTCGACGGTTGCCAGCGATGGCCGACCGTCATCGCGTGTGGTCCTGCTCAAGGGTTACGATAGCGGCGGATTTCTATTCTTTACCAATTATAATAGCCGCAAGGGACGAGAGCTTGCGGAAAACCCTTACGCCGCAGTCAACTTCTTTTGGCCCGAGCTTGAGAGGCAGGTAAATATTAGCGGCCGCACCAGCAAGGTATCGGCCGAGGAGTCGGACGAGTATTTCGGGTCGCGGCCATTCACAAGCCGTGTCGGAGCCTGGGCGTCAAATCAGAGTGAAATAATCGACTCGAGAATGACCATAATGTTCAAAGCTGCGAAACTGCTTGTAAGATACGCAAGCGGCAATGTCCCGAGGCCACCGCACTGGGGCGGCTTTCGGCTCGTGCCCGATCGATTTGAATTCTGGCAGGGCCGCGAAAGCCGGCTGCACGACCGCATCTGTTACGAACTAAAAGACAATTCGTGGGAGATCGTTCGGCTTTCTCCCTAACAATTTTCCTCCTTCTTTTTGCTAATGCTCGAAACGGAGAGACTAATTATCAAGAAACTCGAGCCCGCGGACCTGCCGTGGCTGATCGAATTGCGTGTGCCGGATGCGGTTAACCGATACATGGGAGGGCCCGAGATGCAGAACGCCGAGGCTCTGACAGCGAGGCTGCCTTTCTATCTGGAATGTCATAAAAAATTTGGCTTTGGATTCTGCACGATGGCGTTAAAGGCGACGGGTGAATTGATCGGAACCAGCGGCTTGCAGCCTCTCGCGGACACTGGTGAGATCGAGGTTGGCTATAACCTGGCCGAAAAATACTGGCGGCAGGGCTTTGGTTACGAATGTGCGATGGCGTGGCTCAAGTATGGTTTTGAAACAGCCGGTTTGGAGCGAATAGTAGCCGTCGCACATCCCGACAACGTCGGATCGCGGCGCATTATGGAGAAATGTGGTTTGCGGTACATAAAAAACCAGAACCACTATGGTATGGACTGCGTTTTCTACGCCGCCGAGCGGGATGATTTTTTTGAGTTTCAAACGCTTAAGATATCGTGAAACCAAACTATGTAAAACTCATTTTCGCGGTCCTGTTGAGCATTTATTTTCTCCGGATCGCTTATGATCCGATGCAAGGCAGCTTTCTGGACAACGTCGATCTGCCGATCCACGAAACGGGACACCTGCTTTTTCGGCTTTTTGGCGAGTTCATGATGATCGCCGGCGGTTCTCTGTTTCAAGTTATTGTTCCGGCAATCTTTGTTGGCTATTTTATATGGCAGAAAAGCTATTTTTCGGCGGCCATCGTTCTATTGTGGGTCGGACAAAGTATCCTAAATGTCTGGGTTTATGCCTCAGATGCCGTTGTTATGCAGCTTGTGCTGACAAGCGGATCGACGGGCGCGGAGGGCAGTTTTCATGACTGGAATTATATGCTGACTGCGACTGGTTTGATCGATTCGACAAAAGGCGTGGCAAAGGTGATCCGATTTGCAGGAACATTGACTATAATCATTGCAAGCGTTTCGGCGGTTTATTTTTCGTTTCGAGAACCTGATCAGCAATTTGACGAAGAGATATGAAAGCTACTCTTATTACTGGAGCGTCGAGTGGCATTGGCGAAGCTTTTGCCCGGAGGCTCGCCGCGGAAAGGCATAACCTCGTGCTGGTTGCGCGTTCGGAAAAGGCCCTTCACGAACTGTGCGACGAGTTGATGCTCAAACATCATATTACGGCCCATTACGTGGTGCTCGACCTCAGTGAGGTCGGCTCGGACATCAAACTTTATGAGGAAATCGAGCGTCACGGTTTTGAAATCGACTGGCTTATCAATAACGCGGGGTTTGGCTCGGTCGGCGATTTTTCAAAGCTGGAGATCGATCGTGAACTACAGATGATCCGGCTAAACGTTGCAGCTCTCGTGGCCATCACTCATCGATTTTTGCAGCCGATGCGTGTGCGGAAAAGCGGTACGATCATAAATGTCTCTTCGGCCGCAGGCTTTCAGCCGATACCGTTTATGGCGACATACGCAGCAACTAAAGCGTTTGTAACATCATTTTCTGAGGCTATCGCCGAGGAAAACCGGCCATTCGGCATCCAGGTGCTCGCATTGTGTCCCGGCTCGACAAAAACCAATTTCTTTGCCGCTTCAAATATTGACCGGCCAATTCAGGTCAAAGGGCAGCAAACCGCCAAAGACGTTGTCGAAACCGCGATTCATGCAGTAAAAAGCCGCCGGACAAAGGTCGTATCTGGCTTCGCGAACAAAGTTGGTGCTTTATTAGGCGGTTACGTGCCGACTGTCATCTCAAGGCGCGTAATGGCAAAAATGCTGCGTTCGAAGTTTCAAGAAAACGAATGAAATTCACAGTTCTAGGCAGCGGCTCTACCGGTAACGCCGTATTAATTTCGAGTGAAAAGACAAACGTGCTTGTCGATGCGGGCTTGAGCGCTCGCGAGATACTACGCAGGCTGGCCGAGGTTGGTGTCGCCTTCGAAAAACTCGATGGCGTCCTGATCACGCACGAACACAGCGACCACGCCGGAGGATTGCGAGTTCTACTGGGGACGCTTCGGTGCCCGGTCTACATCTCGCGCGCCACTGAAGACGCTTTTTACAACACCCGTGCAGGAGGGCAAAATGGCGACAGCGAATCGTCAAAACGCCGCGTGGCTCTAAAAGCGCGGACCGTCGAAATCGAATCAACCCGCGAGTTCCGGATTGGCGACATTGATTTCGAACCATTCAGCGTACCTCACGACGCCGCGGACAATTTTGGGTTTGTGGCGAAAAGGGACGGCGTAAGGGTCGCGACTTTAATGGATTTTGGCCATATCAGCGAGCTTATCAACGAAAAACTGAAGGGCTGTGATGCCATTGTCGTCGAGTCGAATCATAGTCGTGATATGCTGCGCGCGTGTTCGGTCTATACCTGGGAATTGAAACAAAGGATAATGTCCCGCACGGGCCATCTATCAAACGAAGACCTCACCGACTGGCTGACAAATGATTTTGACGGCTCGGCCCGACACATCGTTCTCGCGCATCTATCTCAACGAGCAAACGACCCGCATCTCGCTCTCATTATGGCCGAGACCGCGCTAAAAATGCGTGCCCCGCTATTTCAAGCCGAGACACGCATATCATTATCACATCCTAAAACGCCAACCGAGTGGGTCGGATTTTAGATACAGTCTAATTTACTGTAGCACTGCGGTTAATGTCGGAGTTCCGTTGCTGGTGTTGCCCGCAAATACGTTACTAATGTGCGAGGTCAGAGTTCCGCCACTTACACTTAGTCCGGTTCCATTCGATGTGACCATTGTTCCCATAACGCGGACATCTCCGCCCGTGCTCGACGTAATTCCAGTCGTGTTGTGGGCAACGGTACAAGAGATAATACCCAAACTAGACTGAAATGCGAGAAGTCCCGTCGTGTTCCCGACAAGTCTTGAACCACTTACGGTAGCCTTCGTGTTGCTACTCAGATTCACGCCAGTCGATGTTCCCGAAATCACCGAATTACTTACCGAAATACTGAGGGCGCCTCCGGTGATAAACGTATTGATACCGTTTCCGACGTTGCTCCTGATCGACATTCTATCGACCACGACCCTTGGCGATCCTGAAGTTGTTTCGACCGAAATGCCATGATTCTGGAAGCCATCAATGACGCCGTCTTCGACAGCCACGTAATTGGCGGCCACCACTCGAATGCCGCTGACGGCCGCCGTGTTAGAAGCGCCGTTGATCGAGATTCCACGAATCCTAACGGCTTTTTTCGTATCGGTCGCGGCTGTGATGTTGATAAGAATGCCAGTTGTGCCGGCGGCCAGAATCGATCCTTGCGTATCCTCGCAATCGATCGTGATGGATTTCGTAATCGTGACCGCACCAAAACCACCGGGATCGAGACAGTTGATCTCGCCGTTCGTTGCGGTTTTTGAAATAGCTCCAGCAAACGTTTTGCATGGTGCCGTTCTGCTGCAGGGATTGACGTCATCGCCAACTCCCGATACCCACGTCCGGGTAGCTTGTGCAGTTGCCACCGACGAAAATGCAAAAAGACATAAGACTGTGACGATCGTTGCAAAAACAAATCTTAAACCAAACATTTAGAACCTCCTTTTGTTTTGGGACCTTGCCAGTTGCAGCACCGCACCTATCTTGCGATCACGGTCCTGAAAGATGCCTTGTTGAATCCGCGTTTCATCAACAACTGGCTAACATTCTTAACTTCAAAGCAACCGAAACATTATTTCCAGCCGCCGTCGACTATCGACCTATATGGATTCGGCATCAATAGTACAATTTTTCTGAAAAAATGGAAAGTTTTTTATTTCAGAGATGTGACGGCCATTTTATTGAACGCCGTGGAAAGACCTGCGGTGCAATGAACACGGCCCGTGCTCACGGATCGCGGCAAAGTGGGTAGCAGCGCCATAGCCCTTATGCCCTGCAAAGCCGTATTGCGGATATTCAAGGTCGTGGGCTTTCATCAGATCGTCGCGAAAGGTCTTGGCGAGGATCGAGGCAGCAGCGATCGACGCACATATCGTATCGCCCTTGATTATAGCCTTTTGCGGTAAACAAGATTGTTTTAGGGGCAGAGCATCGATCAGCAGGAAATCTGCTTTTGGCGATAGTGTGGCGATAGCTAAGAGCATCGCTTTCTTAGTTGCTTCGAGAATGTTAATGCGATCGATCTCATCCGCCTCGATCTGTCCGACAGCGTACGCGACGCAGTCAAGCTTTAGTTGAGCTGCGATAGTTTCGCGCGACTTTTGGGTTAGCTTCTTTGAATCGTTGAGGCCCTTGGGAAGTGGTTTAGAGATGTCTAGAATACAGGCCGCAGCAACGACCGGGCCAGCAAGACAACCCCGCCCAACTTCGTCAACACCCGCAACGAAACGGAAGCCCTCGTTGTTGGCCTGCTGTTCGAACACAATGCCGATCTCGGTTACCCGCAAGTCTTTAAACAGCGAAACGCGGGGCGCCGATCCATTTAGACCTGGTGAATGGAGTTGCTCCGCGTTACGCACTTGTTGTTCTCCGTGAAACTATTCTGCGGCTTTTTTGCCTTTTGCCCGCGTATCGAGTTCCTTGATACGCGCCGCCTTACCTCGCAGATCGCGTAAGTAATAGAGTTTTGCTCGTCTGACCTTACCGCGGCGAATCACGTCAATATGATCGATCACCGTCGCGTGCAGCGGGAAGATTCGCTCGACGCCAACGCCAAAGCTGACTTTACGAACCGTAATGGTCTCGCGGACGCCGCCGTGTTTTCGTGCAATGCAAATACCCTCAAAGGCCTGAAGGCGTTCCTTGTTGCCTTCCTTAATGCGGACGTGTACGCGAAGCGTGTCGCCCGGTTGGAATGCAGGTGTGTTCTCTTTTATCTGCGTTTTTTCAACAAAATCCAGTCTATTCATGTTCTTCTTTGGCCAGAGGTCAGCACGCCGAGAGGCTGCTCACATATCGCCATTTTCTCCTATCAGTAAATCCTTACGATTCAGTTTCGTTTTCTCAAGCGCCTTTTCGTTGCGCCATTTCTCGATCTCGGCATGATTGCCGTTCAATAAAACATCCGGAACCGCCATTCCGCGCCAATTCGCCGGCCTCGTATAGTGCGGACAATCGAGTAATCCGGCGGAAAACGAGTCGTTGCCAGCAGACGTGTCACTGCCGAGTGCGTTTGGCAGAAGTCTGACGATGCTCTCAACCACTACGACCGCGGCGGCTTCCCCACCCGAAAGGACGTAGTCGCCGATCGAGATCTCATCCGTGACGAGCACGTCGTTCACCCGTTCGTCGACACCCTCGTAACGGCCGCAGATCATGACCAAATTTTCTGCATTATCCGCAAAACCCTGTGCAGCGGCCTGTTTGAAAGGCTTTCCCTGCGGTGACAGCAAAACGACATGCGTCCCGGGCGGATACTCACTGCGATCATTCGTCCCTACTAAATTTTCAATCGCGGCAAAAATCGGTTCTGGTTTCAACACCATCCCGTCGCCGCCGCCAAAAGGCCGATCATCGACCATCTTGTGCTTGTCCAGGGCATATTCACGCAGGTCGTGAACATTTATCTCGACGATACCCGCCAATTTGGCCCGTCGGATTATTCCAAAATCAAAGACCTGTCCAAAAAACTCCGGGAAAATTGTAAGAACATCAATTTTCACCTAAAACTCCAATAAACCGTCCGGCGGGTCGATACGGATCAGCTTGTTTTCAATATCGACCTCAACACAGATCGCGTTTGCGAACGGTATCAGATACTCTTTCGCCTCGCCCTGCACAACCAGCAGATCGGTTCCGCCGGTCCGCATAAGTTCTCGCACCTCACCTATTTGCTCGTTAGTTATGGTTACGACCTGACAACCTGCCAACTGCCAGTCAAAATATTCGCCCTTGTCTAGTTCGACAACCTCGGACTCGGGTACACAGATATCGGCGTTTCGGAGCGTTTCCCCACTCTCGATCGAGTCATAACCGATAAATTTCAATATGACCCGGCCGTTTTGAAACCAAAACTTTTCAATTTTCAAATCAAGCTCTTCGCCCGTCTGCCGAACCGCAGTCACGGTATCGAGTAATTCAAATCGCTCAGGAAAGTCGGTCAAAATCTCTGCGACGACCTCGCCCTTGAGCCCGCGAGTCCTAACGATCCTGGCAACAACTACTAGATCCACTAGTCTTCGACCAGATCGAGATGAAACCGTTTTCCGTGTTTCTGGCCGGCGACGAAAAGCACGCTCCGAATTGCCTTTACAGTCCTGCCCTCACGCCCGATGACACGGCCCATGTCGGTATCGGCGACCCGTACGTCGATACGCACCGTCTTACCGTCAGCGTTTTCAGTCACCTCGACGGCATCGGGTTCGGCCACAAGAGCTCTGGCGATCTTTTCTACGGCTGCTTTCATCGTCTAACTCACTCTATCAACGCTTACGCTTCGGCGGGTGCCGCTTCTGGATCTTCTTCGGCAGCGTCGGTGGCCGGAGATTCAGTTTCGACAACGTCAGTTGCCGTCGCCTCGGCCTCAACCGGTACTTCTGCTTCGACTGCGTCAACAGGGGCGGCATCGGCTTCCACGGTTTCGGCAGCGGTTGCCTCTACCTCGGCCGGTGCTTCCGCTTCGGGCGTTGCTGCCTCAGCCTCTGCCGGTGCGGACGCTTCAGCTTCTGCCGCTTCGGCCGCGGCTGCCTCGGCCTTTACCTTCTCCGCCTCTAATCGTTCGGCCTCACGCTTCTCGGCTTCGGCTTTTTTAGCTTCTGCTCGAGCTGTTTCAGACGCCGCTTTCTTATCTGCACGAGCCTGTATTGCGGCTGCGCGCTCTTCTTCGGTCTGAATCGGGTTATTCTTGATCAAGCTTCGCACCGTATCGCTCGGCTGTGCCCCGACGCCGATCCAGTATTGAATGCGTTCATGATCGAGCGTCACTTCCGCCGGATCGATCATCGGGTTGTAGGTTCCCAAATTCTCAAGGTATTTACCGTCGCGCTTGCTGCGTTTCTCTTTAACCACCAGGCGGTAAAAAGGTTTACCCTTTGCGCCCATTCTCATTAAACTAATTGCTAACATAAATTTAGTGATGAGTGATGAGTGATTAGTGATGAGCTTGAATATATATTCGCAACTCACCGTTCACCGTTTACCACTACTTCCTTTTCTTGTGTCTCTTTTTCTTCTTTATCCTCTGCGATAACGAACCGTTCGTTTCGTCATCATTATCCGTTAAACCCATATCACCGCCGCCGCCCAACAGTCCGCCGAGCCCGCCCGCAAGGCCGCCGGCCATTTTGCGAGCCATACCGCCGAATAAACCGCCTCGATTCATCTGGGCCATCATTTTCTTCATCTGTTCGTATTGACGAAGCAACTGGTTGACCTCGCTTATAGTCGAACCCGAACCGTTTGCAATACGCGTCTTTCGGCTGGCGTCGATCACTTTATGTGCGTTACGTTCCTGCCGGGTCATCGAGTCTATTATCGCCTCGGTCCGCTTCATCTGGTGGTCGACGACGGCCGACTGTTCGTCTGTGATCTGCATACCACCGGTCATTTGTTCCGGCAGCATCTTCATCAATTTTGACATCGAGCCGAGCTTTTTGAATTGGCCGAGCTGGTTGCGAAAATCTTCGAGCGAAAACTGATTGCTCGTCATTTTCCGCAGTTGTTCCTGAGCCTCTTCTTCGTTTATCTTGCCCTGGACTTCCTCGATAAGGGTCAGCACATCGCCCATACCAAGTATCCGCTGGGCTATTCTATCTGGATAGAAAGGCTCGATCGCATCGTATTTTTCGCCGACGCCAACAAACTTTACCGGTTGCCCGATAACCTGTTTAATCGAAAGAGCCGCACCGCCGCGTGCATCGCCGTCCATCTTTGTCAGGACAACGCCGGTTATGCCGACACGTTCGTGAAAAACCTCAGCTGAGCGAACCGCATCTTGTCCGGTCATCGCATCGGCGACAAACAAAACCTCGACGGGTTTGGTTTCGGTCTTAATTTTTTCAAGCTCGACCATCAGCTCGTCGTCGATGTGTAGACGACCGGCCGTGTCGATCATGAGAGTGTCAAAGCCCATCTCAACCGCGTGCTTCATTGCGCCGCGGACGATCGTCATCGGGTCATTGGTCTCTTTTGCCTCGTAAACAGAAACGTTTACTGCATTTGCGACGACCTTGAGCTGCTCTCGTGCGGCCGGACGATAGACGTCGACCGAGACAAGCAGCGGTTTGCGTTCCTGATTGTCGGCGAGCCAACGCGAGATCTTTCCCGTTGAGGTTGTCTTACCCGAACCCTGCAAACCGACCATCATCACGACATTCGGCGCATTCTTTGTAAACACCAAACGTGATGAGGTTCCGCCCATCAGGTCCGCCAATTCGTCATAGACGATCTTGACCACCTGTTCGTGCGGTTTGAGGTCCTGCCAAACTTCTTGCCCCTCGGCCTTTACCCGCACCGCCTCGACAAAATCTTTTGCGACCTTATAATTTACGTCCGCCTCAAGCAGCGCCATCCGTATCTCACGAAGTGCCGCATCCACGTGCTCGGGCGTCAAGCGCCCTTGCCCACGCAGATTCTTCAGCGTTTTCTTGAGTTTATCTGACAGCGATTCAAACATATAAAGACAGTTCGGCCACAATAGTCGAAACTATAAAGTCTAGTGGTTAAGGCTGGAAGTGTCAAGATTTGGGCTTCAATAAAGCACTTTGTCAATCGCGGCGAAAACCGAATTGGCGCTGACGGTGAGGATGCATTTCGGCTCGCCGAACACTTTGCACTCATAACCGGGACAAGGCTGGCAGGGAAATTCTTCGAAAACGATCTCGTTCGGAGCGTCGGTCCATGGCCGCCAATGGTTGCGGTTTGACGATCCAAATACAACTATTGAAGGTGTATTGACGGCGGCGGCGATGTGGGCAATGCCGGAGTCGTTACCGACAAAGAGTTTTGCTTTAGACGCAAGGGCGGTGATCTCTGGCAGCGTTAAGTCGTCGAATGTCGTGATCGGCACTTCTGATTCGCGTTTTAGATCGTCGAGCACCTTGTTTTCACTTTTTGATGTTACCGCGACTGTGTAAAAGCCTTTTTCGGCAAGGAACTCAGCGGTCAGCGCAAAATTCTCGGTCGCCCATTCCTTTGTGAAAAACGCGCTCGACGGATGCATCAAGGCGATTGCGGATTTTGCAAGTCGATGGTCAACAGAGGTTATAGCGGCATCGGTTACTGCCAAACGAGTTCTTGGACGATCCCTAACAGGTACACCGACAAACCCGAGCAGGGCGAGTTGCTGTTCGGCTGAATGGGTAAACTCAGTCCCCCAAAAATCCGACGCTGACGGTAGCAAGTGATTATAGAGAAACGAATATTGGTAGGCGGCAACCCCGACACGATGCTGTGCGCGGCTCGCGGCGGTGAAGAATGTTGCGGTCGTTCCACCGTGCAGATTGAATGCAACATCATACCCCTCGCGTCGTAATTTCCACGCGGTTTTCAACCGTTCGCTCGAACCTTTGTCTACGCTGATCACATTATCGACGGCGTCAAATCCATCAAGCAGCGGCGCGACCCAATCTTCGAGCAAAATGTCTATTTGAGCGTCAGGAAGGAACCGCCGAAGAGCCATCAACGAGGGAGTCGCTAAAACGGTGTCGCCTATCGAACGTAGTTTAACGACGAGAACGCGCTTTACATTTGGCCAATCAATCTCCATGCAAGTCAACGAAGTCGGAAAAGTAAATTCAAGGCTTCCAAGACGGTCTAGACTTCCTCGACCGCCTACTTTTCCACCGTTGCTTCCTCGACGAGCATTACCGGGATTTCATCGCGGATCGGATAAACCAAACAGCATTCAGGATTTACGCACTTGAGACGGGTTGCTTGAGCGTCGATTTCAACTTTTGATTTACACTGCGGGCAACGAAGAATTTCTAAGAGTTCAGGACTGATAGCCATAATTCACAATCTTAAAGTAAAAAGTAAAAAGTAAAAAGGCTAAGCCAAAGTAAAAATCAAAAAAGCAAAAGGCAAAACAGGAACATACTCCTATTTTGCCTTTTTACTTTTACCTTTTAGCTTAACCCGCTTCGGTTTTCGTTCCGCACTCGGGGCAGAATTTGGCACCTGCGGCTAATTCAAATTGGCAGTTGCTGCATTTCGCCTTTTCCTGCGTCGAGCCGCATTCGGAGCAGAATTTCGCACCTTCGCGAAGATTTGCGCCGCATTTCACACACGGCACCTGCGCAACTTCCATCTTGCCGCCGCAATCGGAGCAAAATTTTACCCCGACGGCATTGGCTTTGCCACAGGCCGGGCACGGCACATTAGCAGCCGCTCCGCCGCCGCCCTGCGGCCCAGCGCCAAACGCACCTGCCATCTGGTTGCCGACTGCAAATCCTGCACCGAGTCCGGCACCGAGACCCGCGCCGCCGCCTTCGTTCTGCGCGGCATCGCGAAGAGCATCGGCGGCTTGAAATTTCATATACTGATCGACGTTGCCGATCGCGCCCATCGACGCTCGCTTGTCCATCGCCTCTTCGACCTCGGGCGGAAGGCTGATGTTTTCGACAAAAAACTTTGTAACCTCAAGCCCCCATTCGGCAAAATCGCCGTTTATCTTGCCGCGAATTTGCTCGCCGATCTCCTTGTATTGAGCAGCGAGGTCGAGCGCCGGTGTCTTTAGCTCACCAAGAGCGTCAGAGAACTCCGTTACGATCGCGCGTTTCAGTTGGCCGTCGATGTCCTCGGTCTGAAAATGAGCGTTCGTTCCGGCGATTTCCTTAATGAATTCGCTTGGGTCCGCAACACGCAGGCTGTACGCGCCAAATGCCCGGAGACGCACGATGCCAAAATCCGCATCGCGGAGCATTATCGGATTCGATGTGCCCCATTTCATATCCGTAAACTGTTTGGTATTAACAAAATACACTTCGGATTTGAATGGGGAGTTAAAACCGTATTTCCATGCGCCTAATTTCGATAGAATAGGCGTGTTGCCGCCATCGATCTCGTATTTGCCGGGTGTAAAAACGTCCGCGACCTGGCCTTCGAACACAAAGACTGCGGCCTGCGATTCGCGAACGATCAATTGAGCGCCGTTCTTGATCTCCTGACCAGCGACCGGAAAGCGGTAAACCAAAGTATCCTGCGAATCATCAAGCCACTCGATGACCTCAATAAACTGATTCATCGCGGCGTCTTTTATCTTATCAACAATGCTCATTTACAAATCTCCTTATAGATTCTCTTAACGATAAAATATGACATAAAGTTGCGGGAATTGAAAGTTTTACAACCGATTTGAAACTCCCGCCCCACGTGGCTTGCCGATCAACCTAAGCAGCAAGATCATTGCAACGCCTCCTGAAATGTCGAGCAGAATATCCCACCCGGACCCTGTCCGCGAAGCTCCGAAACTCTGATTAAGTTCGTCCAGGCAAGCTACCAAGGCGACAAGTAAGATCGGGAACAGATACCTATGGTTGTACAAGGCAGCTATCGACGATTTTGAAAAGACACGCGCCGCAAGCAACGCTAGTATCGCGTATTCGGTCACATGTGCGCCCTTACGGACAAAACCGTGGTAGATCTGCAGCGTTTCCTCGGGTGCCGAGGGGAATAGGAATTTTAGAAGCGGCCGAATGAACCTCGATGTTTGGGTCGACGAACCTTGATCACTCGAAAGGAAAAAGATCACACCTATCCATAATAAAATCGGCGCGTAGCGAATGATTCGCCCGCGCCATTTTAGTGAATTGGAATTTTCCACAAAACCGGCTGTTCCCTATGCCGCGGCGGCACCGCTCACAACCTCGATGATCTCTTTGGTGATCGCCGCCTGACGTATGCGATTCATGTTAAGCGTGAGTGTGTCGATCAACTCGCCGGCGTTCTTTGATGCAGAGTCCATTGCCGTCATGCGCGAACCCTGCTCTGACGCAACCGACTCGAGCATTCCCTTATAGATCTGTGTCTCAACCTGTTTTGGAAGCAATTTGGCGAATATCTCGGCCGCGGGCTGTTCGTAAATATACTCAGCCTGAGCCGCGGTTTCGGCCTCGCCCTCGATTGCAGTGCGGGTAATCGGGAGTAACTGCTCAATCACAGGTTTTTGCGAGAGAACGGTCTTGAACTCAGTAAACGCGATGAACACTTTGTCGATCGTCGTATCTTCGGTAAACGTCTCGATCACATTCTTGGCGATATCCAAAGCATCCGCGTGAACGACCTGCCCGGAACCAGTCAATCCAACGTATTCTTCTGTAAATTTAACGTCGCGGCGTTTGAAGAAATCGCGCCCCTTGCGGCCGACCGGGATCATTCCGTCAACTTTACCGTCATTTTCTTTGAGAAATGCCTGCGTGGCTTTGATCACATTTGCATTGAATGCACCAGCCAGCCCTTTATCCGCGCTGACGAGGACAACAAGGTATTTGTCGTCGCCGCGTTCGTCCAGCAGCGGATGCGAGACCTCGCCGCCGACCTTTGAGCTGAGATCGCCAAGGACCTCGGACATCTTGCCCGCAAACGGGCGCGACGCCGTAACACGGTCCTGCGCGCGTTTGAGCTTAGCCGCCGCGACCATTTTCATCGCCTTGGTGATCTGTTGTGTGTTCTTGACCGACTTAATTCGTCGGCGCATGTCTAACAAACTAGCCATTTTTTTAGTGACAAGTGAGGGGTGACAAGTGACAAGTAAGTACCCGTCATCTGTTACCGTTCACTGTTTACGCAGTTGCCGAGGCAGCCGTTCCCCAACGCGTTGCTTTGAAATCCTCGACCGCTTCCTTCATCGCTGCTTTCAGATCGTCATCGATCGATTTCTTTTCGCGCAGCGTATTCAAAACACCGGGATGCGATTCTTCGGCGAAAGTCGTCAATTCCTCTTCAAACCGTTTGAGATCCTCGACCGCCACATCGTCGGCCAGACCGTTGGTCACCGTCCAGATGATAAGTACCTGTTCGAGAACGTCCATCGGTTTGTATTGCGGCTGTTTGAGGATCTCGGTAAGACGTTTGCCACGCTCAAGCTGCGACTGCGTCGATTTATCGAGATCCGAGCCAAACTGGGCAAATGCCGCCAGCTCGCGAAACTGTGCGAGGTCGATACGCAGCGTACCGGCGACCTGCTTCATCGCCTTGATCTGTGCCGAGCCGCCTACACGCGAAACCGAATTACCGACGTTGATCGCGGGACGCACGCCCGAGTTGAAAAGATCGGATTCGAGGAAGATCTGACCGTCAGTGATCGAGATCACGTTTGTCGGAATGTAAGCCGAAATATCGCCGGCCTGCGTTTCGATGATAGGCAGTGAGGTCAATGAACCGCCGCCACGTTTGTCCGACATCTTGGCGGCACGTTCGAGCAAGCGTGAGTGTAAGTAGAAAACGTCGCCCGGATAAGCCTCTCGGCCCGGCGGTCGGCGGAGCAAGAGCGAAATCTCGCGGTAGGCCGCAGCCTGTTTCGACAGATCGTCGTAGATCGTCAAAGCGTGGCGGCCGTTGTCGCGGAAATACTCGCCCATTGCGCATCCTGAATACGGAGCTAAAAACTGCATCGCCGCCGGATCCGAGGCGGTTGCCGAAACGATGATCGTATAATCCATCGCGCCAAACTCTTCGAGTTTTTGCCGAACCTGTGCGACGGTCGACTGTTTCTGGCCGATCGCAACATAGATACAGATCACGTCCTTGCCCTTTTGGTTGATGATCGTGTCGATCGCCACGGCCGTTTTACCGGTCTGTCGGTCGCCGATGATCAGCTCACGCTGTCCTCGGCCGATCGGCACCATCGAGTCAATAGCTTTGAGTCCCGTTTGAAGCGGCTCTTTAACCGGTTGGCGGTCGATAATGCCCGGAGCGATGCGCTCTATCGGGAAATATGTGTCGGTGATGATCTCACCGGCTTCGTCGATCGGGTTGCCAAGTGCGTCTACCACACGCCCGATCATCGCGTCACCGACCGGCACGCTCATGATGCGCTTGGTGCGTTTCGCTTCGTCACCCTCTTTGATCTTCTGAAAATCGCCGAAGAGCACGCAGCCGACCTTATCTTCCTCAAGGTTCAGCGCGAGGCCGCGTACGCCATAGGGAAACTCCAACAGCTCGCCTGCCATAACCTTTTCGAGGCCATAGATCTCAGCGATACCGTCGCCGACCTTAATAACCGTTCCGACTTCGTTAACGGTCATGCTTGCGTCAAAATTTTCGATCTGTGCACGAATGATCTCGTTTATCTCGTTAGCTTTTATACTTTCCATAAAACTGATAGTTCTTAATATTCAATCTTGAAATGTGGATTCTCAATAATGCCAAATATGTTTCCGGAGGGATCTTTCACTGAGGCGACCTTGATTCCACCACCGACATCTGTTATTTCCGACGCCGTTTCGGCCCCTAGACTTTTGATCCTTTCTAATTCTTTCTCAATATCATCAACGCCCCAATATGCACCGACGCTGTTACCCAGCACGACACCATCCATGTCCGGGTCTAGCCCCAGTTCGTATCCGCCCACATTAAACCCGACATAAAACGGTTCGTCAAAATATGGCGGAAATCCCAAAACCGACGAATACCATTGCTTTGCCGCACCTAGATCGTCAACGTGATATACAACTGTACGCAATCCACTGATCATGATCTAGGCATTTATCAACTCGGCCTTGAGATTCTCCAATTTGGTTTTCACCGATCCGTCGTAGACCGTTGAACCGATTCTGGTAACGACGCCCCCGATAATATCTTTGTTGACCGCGTAATTTACGTTCACCTTTTTTCCTGTGAGTTCGTTGAGTTTCCGCTCGAAATCGACACGCTCATTTTCGGGTAATTCCCGCGCCGACGTAATTTGAGCCGATACTACACCGCTGCGTTCCTCAAGAACTGACGCGAACCTGTCGTTAATTTCCCCAAGGTCGGCGAGGCGGCCGTTTTGTAACAGCACTTTCAGAAAGTTTGCCGTCGTTCTCGACGGTTTGGCTCGAGCGATCAGATCGTCGAGAACCCTCTCTTTATTTCCATGGTTGATCGCCGGGTTACTGAAAACAGTTTTGAGATCATCGCTATTGCTAAACATTTCGCCCCAGCCTTTGAGTTCGGCTTTGACGGTCTCGGTCTCGCCGCTCGATAAAACGACATCGGCAAGTGCGGCTGAGTATCGGCGTGCTATCGTTTCGTTGCTCATCTAGTTCAGCCCTCCGATCTCTTGAATACTTGCTTTCACGAGTTTTGCGTCCTTATTGCCGTCGATCTGTAAACGCAGTTTTTCTTCCGCCAGCCTTATGCTCTCCTCTGCCGAAAACCGTCTCAATTCAGCATGCGACTGTTTCGACAGACGGGTAAGGTCGGCCTCGGTCTGCAACCGCAGACGATCGATCTCGATCTTTGTTTGCTCAGCGAGTCGTTTCTTTTCGATTGCCGCCTCGTCTTTCGCCTTCTTCAAGACAGACTCTTTTTCGGTTTCGAGTTGGGCGAGTTTTGCTTCGGTCGATGTCAATTTGGCGAGAGCGGCCTGTTTTTCTTCTTCGGCTTTGATCAGTTCATACCTGATCTCTTCGCGTTTAGCCTTAAATGCATCGCTCAGAGGTTTTTTCACGAGATAAACCATTATGGCGATAAAGATGCCGAGGTTGATGAATTTCCACACCTCAAAGCCCGGAATGTTTAAGTATTCGTTGTAAAAATGCGTGAATCCGCCCTCGCTGCCGGCTCCGGCACTCGAAAGTAGAAAAGCAAAACTGTTTAGGAACGCGAACATAAAATTAAGATTTCAAGATACTTGCTGCGATGCGATCTGCGATCTTCTCAGCATCGGTCGCAATTGCGGCGTGAGCCTCGGCCGCAAGCTTTTCAAGCTCTGCCTTACCCGCTTCGAGCTTTCCGGCCACCTCGGTTTTTGCCTCGGCGAGCTTTTGCTCGCGGGCCGCGACAGCTCGTCTCTGCTCTTTTTCGATAAGCTCGTAGCCCTTGGAACGCGTATCCAACATCTCTTTGTTGTAACGTGTCTCCTTTGCCTCAACCTCGTTGAGTATTTTGACAGCCTCACTCGAATGGCCGCCTTTATTTTTTTCACGAGACTCGATTAAGCGATTGATCGGTCGGTAAAGTGTGCGGTTAAGTATCCATATCATCGCAAGAATGATCGCGATATGGACAAAAAGTGAGCCGTCCGGAAAAAGCTGAATTGTCTCGGCAAACGCCAGAAGATGCATATTCTTAAAAGTGGGCGGTCACGGTATCCAACTAGCAAAACCGCCCGATTCTCAAAAGATATAAGAGTATCACGCGCGCAAATTTTGGGTCAAGGATGCCCTGGCGTCTGGCCAAGCAGTCTGCAAAGTTATCAATTCGCCGTCGCTATGCTAAAGTTTTGACACTCATTGCTATGTCAGCCGGACCGGAAAAAGCCAAGAAAAGAGCACCGCGAAACCGCACGATCGAGTTGCTGCCGAGCGAGATAGACGTTTTACGCACACGATTGGTATTTGGCGACGTTCTTTCTGACCAACGTCATTTTCGAAACCGCGTGATTTGCGGCGACGCTCTTCAAACGCTCAGCAAAATACCGAAATCAACCGTCGATCTATTGTTTGCCGATCCACCATACAACCTTACAAAAGCGTTTGGCGCTGAGAGTTTCCGTGAGCGGACATCTGACGACTATGAAGCATGGCTCGATTCGTGGCTATCGCTCTGCGTTCCGCTTTTGAAGCCAACGGCGTCGGTCTATATCTGCGGCGATTGGCGCTCTTGTTCAGCAATTCAGCGAATCGGGTCGCGGTATTTCAAGCTCCAAAATCGCATCACATGGGAACGCGAAAAGGGCCGCGGAGCTAAGCAAAACTGGAAAAACACGGCCGAGGACATTTGGTTTTTCACATTGTCTGACGAATTCACTTTCAATCTGGATGCGGTGAAACTGCGGCGCAAGGTCCTTGCTCCGTATAAGGAGAACGGCAAACCAAAGGACTGGGAAGCGCGATCGGACGGTAATTTTCGCGACACGCATCCGTCGAATATCTGGACTGATATCAGCGTACCATTTTGGTCGATGCCCGAGAACACAGATCATCCGACCCAAAAGCCGGAAAAGCTGCTTGCCAAAATCATTTTGGCCAGCACAAACCCCGGCGACCTCGTTCTCGATCCGTTTGCAGGCTCCGGCACGACCGCTGTTACAGCGAAAAAGCTCGGCCGTGAGTTTGTCACGATCGAATCTGATGAGCATTTTTGTCTGCTCGCTCAAAAACGGCTAAACATGGCGGAAACGGATAAGGCTATTCAGGGATTTGGGGATGGTGTATTTTGGGAGCGTAATTCAGGTCAGAACCGGGAGCGGTAGCGACGGGATTCACTGGCTCTGCAGACTCTGTGTCCTCTGTGGCAAAATGTCTTTATGAAGGTCGCAACCTGGAACGTAAATTCGATCCGCCTCAGGCTCGATTCAATGATCGAGTGGCTCGAGAAAAGCGGAACCGACGTCTTGTGCGTGCAAGAGACGAAGGTCGTTGATGGCGATTTTCCGTACGGGCCGATCAACGATGCCGGTTATCACGTAGCGTTTTTCGGGCAAAAATCCTACAACGGCGTCGCGATCCTTTCAAAATACGAGATCGAGGACGTGCAGAAAGGATTTCACGACGACGACGACGAACAGCCAAAGCGCCTCATAGCCGCGACGATCGAAGGCGTCCGTATCGTCAATACTTACATCCCGAACGGGACGGAGCTTTGGACGGATAAATTTACATTCAAGCTTGATTGGCTGCAACGCCTCAGAAAAATGTTTGACGATGATTGTGATCTAAACAAAGACGTTCTGCTATGCGGCGATTTTAACGTCGCTCCCGACGAACTCGATGTTTGGGATGTCCCGACATGGACCGGAAAGCTTCATTTTTCAAAACCCGAGCGAGCCGCGATCCATCACGTAAAGCAGTGGGGTTTTGTCGACGTTTTCCGTAAATTGAATGGCGATGTGCAGGAGTTCTCGTGGTGGAACTATCGCGAGGGTGCGTGGCAGCGAAACCGCGGCCTCCGTATCGATCACATCTGGGTCTCGCCGCCGCTCGCCGACAAATGCATTGGCTGCTGGATCGACAAAGCGCCGCGCGGTGGTGAAAAACCGTCAGATCATACGCCGGTCGTTGCTGAATTCAGTATTTAACACAATAGATCCTAGTGTGGCATCCGGATTGCTTTGTAGTTCTGCGAGCTAAGACGCCTTTTTTGTCGCCGCCGCATTTTTTGGTGGCAAGGAAGGTATACTTGCTTCAAGCAAAGCGTGGCGTATATTACTTCTTATAAAAAGCAAGAAACAGTATTGATACTGCTGAATATAGCGGTGTTGGCCGCATTGTTTTTTGTCCATATCAGCTTTATTTCATTACTGGGCCGGCCGTCATTTTCGCTTCTTTTGGTTTTGGCGATACGCTTTTCGATCCTGATCTTCGAACTGCTTTGGGTTCAGCGACTGACCGAAGAAAGCAAGCCCTTAGCGATCACTCTTCATATTCATTTATCGATCATGCTGAATATCTCGTTCGCGTTTTTGGCGTCGATATCGGGTGGAACCGCGGACAGCCATTATTCGGTCTTAATGATCATCCCGATACTCTCGGCGGCGTATCGCTTCAGCCTGGTTCGTACGATCATCGTAACGGCGATAACCATCATTCTTACTTTTCTTGAGGTCTGGCTGTTTTTTCGTTCCAACCCACCGGTGGATGTCAGCGAGTATTTTGAAGCGGCGACGGTTTCGCTTGTCTTTCTGGTCGTCGCGGTTGTTGTTTGGCTTTTGGTTGGTAATCTTCGGTCCGAAGAAGAGAAATTTGGCCAAAGCCTGGATGAATTGAAACTCCTGCAGGGAAAACTTGTCGCTGAAGAGAAATTGGCCGCTGTCGGTCAGCTTTCGAGTGCGATCGCACATGAGATCAGAAATCCGGTGACTATGATCGCAAGTTCCCTAAAAATGGCCGAAGGCCAACCGGTTGGCTCGCCCATCCGCCTTGAAATGTTTAACATCGCAACCGAAGAAGCTAAGCGGCTTGAAACTTTGACCAATGATTTTCTGGCGTTTGCGAGGACACGGGAACCCGCAATAAAGACGGCAGTTGTAAGAGCCGTAATTGAATATATTGCCAGCCTGGCAAAAGCCCGGCTGATTGAAAAAGAAATTTCGCTCAAAGTCTTTTGCGATGAGTCGCTTAAATTTGAAATGGATGCGTCGCAGATGCAGCAGGCAATTCTAAACCTGATCACGAACGCGATCGCCTTTACTCCGGCAAGCGGGGTAATAACTCTCGGAGCCATTCAGGAGAACGGCGGATCAGTATTGTTTGTCGAGAACGAAGGCGACCATATACCGGACGAGATGGCCGCAAAGATATTCGATCCGTTTTTCACGCATGGCGGCAGAGGCACGGGGCTCGGCCTATCTATTGTTCGCAACATCGCTCGTTCTCATGGCGGCGATGTGTTTCTCGCAAACAATGAAAATGGTAAGGTGAGGTTTGAGATCAGGTTCTGAAGGTCGGGGAAATCCTTTCAAATGGCACGAATCTTAGTCATCGACGACGAGCAGAATATGCGGCGAATTTTGTCGCTGATCCTGCAGGAAGCCGGACACACTGTGACCGAGGCTGTCGGTGTCAAAGCGGCTCTGGAAAATCTCGCAACCAGCCAGTTTGATCTCGTGATTTCTGACAAGAAGATGCCGGACGGTGACGGGTTTGAGGTGCTTGGCTACTGCCGGGAAAACGAGCCCTCGCTGCCCGTTGTGATCTTGACCGCGCTTGCCACTGTCGAACTCGCAGTCGAAGCAATGCAGGCCGGTGCCTTTGATTTCATTTCAAAACCATTTGTGCCTGAGGTCGTCACATCTGTCGCAAAACGGGCGACTGAGCGAACCAAACTGCTTCGCGAGAACGAGATCCTCCGCGAGGAGGCAAAACGCTTTGCATTTGCCGACGAGATCCTCGGCGAAAGCAAGGCGATCAAGGAGCTAAAAGAAAAGATCGCCCGCGTCGCACCGACTAATGCAACCGTTCTCATTACCGGCGAGACAGGTACAGGAAAAGAACTTGCCGCACGTGCAATTCACCGCGGCAGCTTGCGGTCGAAGGAGACATTTCTCGCCGTAAACTGTGCCGCTGTTTCGGAGACCTTACTCGAATCTGAGCTTTTTGGCCACGAAAAAGGCTCATTTACCGGAGCCGACAAGCCGCGGCAGGGTCTTTTCGAAGCCGCCCACAATGGCACTTTGTTTTTGGACGAAGCCGGCGAAATGTCGCTCGGCCTCCAGGCAAAACTCCTTAGGGTTTTGACCGACGGACAATTTCTGCGAGTCGGGGCGACGGTGCCTCGGACGGTGGACGTCCGTGTGATCGTCGCGACACACCGGGACCTGCGAGAGCGGGTCAAGGCGGGTTCATTTCGCGAGGATCTTTATTACCGTCTCGCCGTCGTCCCGATCGACATACTGCCGCTCAGAGATCGACGCGAAGATCTGCCGGTGCTTGTTGATTTTCTGATCGGGCAAGTCTCCCGCGACCTGAAGATCAGTCCGCGCCCGATCGATCCCGAAGCTCTAAGAAAACTGCGGCAATACCACTTTCCGGGTAATGTCCGCGAACTCCGAAACCTGATCGAGCGGGCATGCATACTGGCGTCCGGTGACGAGATCACCGCCGGGGACCTAGCCTTGAATCCGGACGCCGCCGTCAATGGGATGGATACACTTCAATTCGATTGCCTACCAGCTGGCGTCGAACTACCCGAATTTCTCGACACCGTCGAATCTACGCTGATCCGGCAAGCACTTGCCGATTCAAACAGCGTTCAGGCCGAGGCGGCACGAAGACTCGGGATCTCACGAAGCGATATCGCTTACAAGATCAAGAAGCACAATATTTAGTGTCCTGTAAGAAAATTCGGACACATACCGCAAATACTGTATTAAAATTGATACAACCGTCCCATCCTTCAGATTTCCCTCATTTCTAAATCAAGCGATCACAGACTTTAGCCGGTTAATGACTCAAGGCACGCTCCTTGCACTACAGATATTCGAACAGTTTAGTAACTGAGAATATTTTTGAGGAGATACCGAGATAATGACTAACCGAATATACAGTTTAATTTTGACCGCCGCAGCTGTTGCGGTACTCACTGCCGCCGGCTGTTCGTCGACCGGCACAACCACTAATAACGGGACAGCTGCAACGAATACGGCCGCTGCCCCGACGCGAACCAAAACGCTCGAAAATCTGCAGACCGCTTATAACGGTGAAAGCAACGCGAACTTGAAATACCTCGCCTTTGCCAAAAAAGCTGATGAAGAAGGCTACACAAAGGTCGCGAGCCTCTTTCGTGCCGCCGCACGGGCAGAGGAGATCCACAAAACGAACCACGCCGATGTAATTACAAAAATGGGCGGCACACCGAAAGCAGAGATCAAACCCGCCGAGGTCAAGACGACCGCCGAAAATCTGAAAGGATCGATCGAGGGCGAGACCTACGAGCGCGACAAAATGTACACCGACTTTCTCGCCGAGGCTCGAACCGCCAACAACAAGGACGCTGTCCGCACCTTTAATCTCGCAAAATCAGCCGAAGCCGAGCATGCCAAACTTTATACCGAGGCACTCGCAAACCTGAACGACTGGAAAGGCGGCAAGTTGACATTCTTTGTCTGCTCGACATGCGGCTTTACGACCAAAGACGCGACGATCGAAAAATGTCCCGTCGATTTTACCCCAAAAGAGAAATTTGAATCGATAAGTTAATTTTCAAGGGGGGGAGCTTTGGATGCCGGCCCTTGCTCCGATGGCCGGCATCCGCAGCTCAAACCCAAAATGAGGTACCAATATGTTTCCGCCTATTCCAAGTTGGGATGGACTCCATCCAATAATTATCCACTTTCCGATCGCCCTTCTGATGATCGCTCCGATCATCATCCTTATCGGAATATTCATGCCGAAGAGCGGCCGTACGTTTTTGATCAGTGCATTTATCCTGATGCTTATCGGCACCGTCGCGTGTTTCGTCGCCGTATCGACCGGAGGAGCGGCCGGTGAACTCGCCGAACACGTTAACAATGTTGAGTCGGTGCTTGAGGAGCACGAGGAACTTGCTGAAACGACTCGGACAGTTTTTACCGCGCTGACTGTCATTTTTGGGGTGATCGTTTTTGCACCGATGCTCTTCAAAAAAGAGCTCTCGCGAATGATCCTCATTCCGCTCGGACTGGCATTTCTGCTTTTTTACGGTTCGGGCGTCGTTTTGCTTATGAATACTGCCCATCAGGGCGGGCGGCTCGTACACGAATTTGGCGTCAGGGCGATGATGACCGCTGGTGCCAATACCGGGGCCGTTCCGGCCAAAGATAGTGACGGCGATGACGATTAATTCGATCAGGAGAATTTCATGAAAAATGCAATTATTTTAGCTTCGATAGTTTGCCTGGTGTCTACGCTTATCGCTTGTGGGGGCTCGACGAAAGAAAAAGAAACGCCTAAGACACAGACGAACACCGTTGCGGCCAATTCGAATACAATATCTACGACACCCAAAAATGAAGGTGACGCCGATGATGCTATGCCCACGAATTCCGCCAACTCTGTCACCTCAAACGCGACGAAGCCGGTCAAGGCTAAGGATAAGGATGATAAGCGAACTTCTAATTCCCGCGTCGACGCCGATGATCGAGGTAAAAAAGACTCGGACGGCGATGACGATGATAGTTGAACTATGATTTGACTGACCGCTATGCTGGATATGATGCCGCCGGAGAATCCGGCGGCTTTTTTGTCTAATGGCTCCAATTTTGATGTTGGCATAGGCGGCCGATAAGCAGTATTATGAACGCAATCGATTTTGTTCAGCCCCCAGGCCTTTATGAGAAAAGTTGTAGTTCGGATCATTGCCGTGTTGGTAACCGCTCTGTTGGTTCTCGCGATTTCCGCTATCGGTTTTGTTTATCTCGCACCTGAATCTGCGACCCGTGTTTTCCTTGATCTTGAACGCTGGCGGGCCGGACTTGAACGAAAAGAGATCAGCCTGTCTGACGGCACACGTTATGTCTATCTCGAAGGCGGAAAGGGTGAATCGCTTCTGCTGCTTCACGGATTTGGCGGTAACAAGGATAATTTCACACGCGTCGCTCGATTTCTGACACCACACTACCGCGTCATCGTGCCCGACAACATTGGATTTGGCGAATCGTCGCACCCGCAAGATGCAGATTATTCGCCGAGCGCCCAGGCTGAGCGGTTGCATTCGCTGGCACAGGCATTGGGTATTAGAAATGTTGATCTGGGCGGCAATTCGATGGGCGGCCAGATCGCAATGACATACGCTGCCCGATACGACGGCGAGGTAAAGAGTCTCTGGCTTCTCGACCCGGCCGGGGTTTGGACGGCGCCGGAAAGTGAGCTTCGCAAAACTATTGCGGGCACCGGGCAAAACCCATTGCTTATCCGCACCGAGGAGGATTTTGCCCAGCTTTTGCCGTGGGTTATGGCCGACGGGCCTTTTATCCCGCGACCGATGGTGGATGTGCTCGCTCGCGAACGGATACGCAACTTTGACCTCGAGCAAAGAATATTCAAGCAGATCACCGAAGATTCGATCGAGGAGCGCATCCGGGGTTTGGCGACCCCGAGTTTGATAGTCTGGGGTGATCAGGATCGCCTGATATCGGTGGAGACGGCGGATATTTTGCACAAACTTCTGCCAAACTCGCAGGTACTGATAATGCCAAACATAGGCCACGTGCCAATGTTCGAGCGTCCCAAACAGAGCGCCGATGATTATCTGCGGTTTAGAGCGACATTATCTGCCGCGTCCGGTCGCTAGATCACTTCAATAATCTCGTCGAGCGGTTTACGCGTGATGTCCGGTACTTTTGCATCGTCCGCGGGATAGCCGACCGGTATCAGCACGAAGGGAATTTCGTTTTTTGGCCGACGAAGAATTTCCTGCAAAAACTTCATTGGGCTTGGTGTGTGTGTCAGCGTTGCTAATCCGGCGTTGTGAAGCGCGGCGAGCAGCATGCCCACCGCAATGCCGACCGACTCTTGCGAGTAATAGGTCGGTTCGGTTTCGCCATCTTCGGTTACTGAGTTTATGCGAAAAACGACGATCAGATACGGCGCGATCTCAAGAAATGGTTTGTGTTCATCGGTGCCAAGAACGGCCAGCCGACGCAGCCATTTGTCGCTCATCCGGCCGTGGTAGCTTTCACGTTCTTCTTTTTCCGCAGCTTCGCGAATTTTACGTTTTACTTCTTTGTCTTTAACGACCACAAACCGCCACGGCTGCATGTTCGCACCCGACGGCGCGGTTCCGGCGGTCGCGATCGCCTTTTCGATCAATTCAAGCGGCACGTCGCGACTCGAATATTCGCGCACCGTCCGGCGTCTATTCAAAAGCTCGAAAAACTCATCGGCCCGGCGAATCTGTTCGTCAGGCGACAATTCGACAAAATCAAGGGGGATAAAACTCGGCTGCATCGTGTTCATATATCCAAAGGGCTTTCCACCGCCAGATGTGTCAGAAGATCCCGCACCTCAAGCCACGCCCATTTTCTTTCGGATGTTCTTTATTGTGAAAAAGAACATACTCCCGAATATATCCGACAGATGCCCGTTCGGTCTTGTGGCTCATATGTTTTAGCCGTAACAGGTTTCGTACCTGATCAAATAGTTTCGGCCTCTCCGGCATAAATATGCACTTGATAATAGGCCCGAACGACCCTATTATCAACGGCGTTGGTGTTAATTGGTCGTTATGCCCTCTCTTTTACCGGATGAAGTATTTTTCCTATAACCTTGTTGCTGCCGCTAACGATTGGATTGAGCAATCTGAGGAAGAACATCTTCAAGCTGAAAAACGTTTTTGGTCTGTTGTTGAAGATTATCACCGTGAATTAGAAGATTTGGAATCTCGCGTAAGCCAAAAGGCGTGGCATTTCTTTAGACACGGTTTTGGGCGCTATGGACTTCACGACGCAACGCTTCTTTCATTTAATATTGGTGGTAGTTTAGATTATGATGTTGACGGCTCATCACCGTTTCGATTGGATCGGCAGAAAACATCTGTGCGCTTGGAGTTTCTCAACTACGAGCAAGATTTACATTATTTATTTGACCTTCGGGGAATAAACAGTGTCCAGAGTAACCTTTTTGTTGAAAACGATTCTGCTTCAAAAAGCATTGGCGACCTTTTCACTTATGAGTTAACAGCAACTAATAGCGATATTCTTCAATTAGGTTTTCTTTTTGCAACCGGCGCATCAATTATTGTTCAATCTCGCAAATTGGTTTTCCGACGGCGAAGGATTAAACGACAATGAGGTTAACGAAATATACTCCTAAAAATTCAATTGACATGACGGCGAAACAGCGGCTTTGTATGAACATCGCTCTCTGCCCTTAACGTGTGTGGGTTCGGCTTCCCACCACGTCATTCCAACCAATGGGCGGCTTCCCGTTATCTACAAGCGATAACATTTGTCACGAAGATAGTATGCGTGGTGTTTCATAGTTAAATGGAGGAATATAATTGATGAGATTTTTCTTAACAACATTTTTTCTGATAAGCTGTTTGTCGTTTCCCTTAGATATTTCCCGCGCCGAGGATAATGACGGTTGTTTATGTATCGCATCTGAAACCGTCAAGAAATATTGCCAGCAGGAAAAATCGGGCGTGCCGAACGACGAATATCGGATCAACCAAGCAGCTATCGCCCGACGCGACATTCAACGGCTGATCAATCAAAGTATCGAAGCCGACATTGCCAAAGACGCGGTAGCACGAAGCTCTATCGAGACCGCAGATCTGACCATCAAAGAATTGGACGGAAAAACTCGCTCCGCCTCTCAAATCGGCGCAAGTGTCAACAGTTATCAAGAAATTCTGCGAGTCAGCGACGCGACGAAGATCAGGGTTGAATGTCTGGCGTTAAAAGGAAAAGAGGCGACTGTTTACACTAACCAGCATTTTGTCCGCTATGTTCCCGACCGCAAAGATGAAAGTCCGCACGAGGTAATCACGAACATTATTCACCGCGAAACCTGGGTTTTCACCGATCAGGGTTGGAAAGTAAGATACCATGAGGAATTAGAACGCGGAAACACCTACCTGGACGGAAAACTTTACAATCCTTAGCGGAATCGCTCCTCCAAAATAGTTTTCGTTATGCATGATTTTGATACAGCCGTAATTCGGTTGGACACTTAGCGGGCTGCGGGTTTAAACTGTCGAGTAGGTTTTATGGATGTTCGTAAAGCAGTTTTGATCTTTCTCGGCACGGTTTGTGTCGGACTCGGCATTATGGGAATGTTTCTGCCGCTGATGCCGACGACCGTCTTTTTGCTGATGGCGGCCTACTGCTATTCGAAAAGCTCCGAGAAGTTTCACAACTGGCTGATGACAAACAAGCTGTTTGGCAAGCACATCAGCGATTACAAATCGGGCAAAGGGATTTCCGTCAGACAAAAGATCACGACAATAGCGATCCTCTGGGCGTCGATCGGATTTAGTATCTGGATGACAGCCGCCGGTTTCTGGCTAACATTGCTGCTGCTCGCGGTTGCCGTCGGCGTCACGCTTCACCTCGTTCTGCTGAGAACCTGCCGCCCCGAACCTACGACTGAATCAGCTCCGTCTCAGGTTGAAGAAACCTAAAACTACGATCGTTTTCTAATCAACTCCCTGATTCTTTTCGCAAGTTGCGGCAACAAGGCTGTGGTCTTTAGCAAGGAGCCGCTGGCGAATTTGCGCGCCATATCGCGAAAGGTTTCCACCGCATTTGACGAATACGGCATCCACCACGCATCGGGCAGAATCGCGAGGCGGTTTGTGTGAATATGCTGCGGCTGGACGAGCTCCATCAAACCTTCGGTGCCGTGCGTGCGGCCACGCCCTGAATTCTTAAAACCGCCCCACGGGGTCTGCCCGATGCCGTGAGTGTAGAGGACTTCGTTAACGCAGACCGAGCCAGCCTCGATTTGCTCCGCGACACGTCGGCCGCGTGCATAATCGCGTGTCCAGACGCTCGCCGTCAGGCCAAATTCGCTGTCGTTTGCCAATCGAATCGCTCCTTGCTCGGTAGAAAAAGTCGCGATCGGCAGCGTCGGCCCGAACGTCTCTTCCCGCATCGCCCGCATGTCATTGTTAACGCTAGTGATAACGGTCGGCTCGAAAAACAGGTTTTGAGTCCCGCCTTTAGGCGGCTCATGTCCGGCACTTGGCCGCCCTAAGGCGGGACTCCGAACACCACCGATCTCGATCTTCGCCCCGCTCGCCACAAAGTCTGCAACGTGATCTTCGACGATTTCGATCTGCCGCTCAGACGACATCGCGCCGATCGAGACGTCTTCGCGTGTTCCGACGCCTTGTTTTAATTCGCGTGTTTTTTCGACGATGAGTTTTGTTAGTTTGTCCGCTACCGACTCGTGAACATAAAGCCGCTCTACCGACGAGCATGACTGGCCGGAATTACAAAACGAACCCCAAACGGCTGCCGAGGCCGCGAGCTCGAGATTAGCGTCTTCAAACACTATCATCGGGTCCTTGCCGCCGAGCTCAAAGACGCACGAGGTGAGGTTTTTTGCCGCTGCGGCAGCGATCTTTTTGCCCGTCGCAACCGAGCCAGTGAACATTATCTTTTGTGGCGCCGCTTCGACGAGTGCCGCGCCCGTTTCGCCGGCACCGCTGATGATTTGTACGCAATCCGCCGGAAAGCCCGCCTTTTCAAAGATCTCGCCTATTTTTAATCCAACCATCGGCGTCAGTTCCGAGGGTTTTATCACCACCGTGTTTCCAGCCATCAGAGCCATCGCGGCCTCGCCGAGCGGTATCGAGAACGGGTAATTCCAAGCCGGAATTATGCCGACCACGCCGAGCGGGTGATATACGATCTTTGACGAGCGGCCAAGTAGCGCATAAAGCCCGATGCCTATCTTGTGCGGTTTTAGCAGTTTTTCGGCGCTGCGGGCAAAGTACTGCATCAGGTCGAGCACGGGCGCGATCTCCATCGAGATCGCCTCGCCAAACGGCTTGCCGGATTCGGCTGAGATCAGCTTCGCGATCCCGTCGATGTCCGCAAGTATCACCTCTCGTGCCGCCATCACGAGCCGCTTGCGCTCGTTGAATGTCGTTTTTCGCCACGATTGAAATGCCTCACGCGCACGCGCAACCGCCCCAACGACCCCGTCGGGCGAGGTCACGGCAACGCGACCCACCTCATCGCCCGTCGCCGGGTTGTAAGAAACTAGCTCTTCGGATTTTGTCGGCAGAACCGCACTCATAAAAATCCTTAAGAAATATTGGCCGCAGATGGACGCAGATGACGCTGATAAATAAATTAAATTGTCTGATCCGCGCGCTTATCTGCGTTCATCTGCAAAAATCTTATCCTAGCATCCGCTCGATCACGCCGTAGCTAGCGTCGATTGCGTCTCCGAGTTTGTCGGGCTCGGTGCCGCCGCCCTCGGCCATGTCGGCCCGCCCGCCGCCTTTACCACCAACGATCGGCACGATCTCTTTGATCACATTGCCGGCTTTTACCTTGTCGGTCAGGTCATCGGAAACGCGGACGATGATGCCGACCTTGCCCTCGTCAGCACGGCCGATGATGACGACGCCTGACTTGAGCCGCGCGAGCAAAGTATCAGAGAGTTGTCGCGTGCCGTTTGCATCGAGCCCGTCAACGATCTTGGCGAGCACCTTGATTCCGGCGATATCCTTAGTCCCGTCATCATGGGTGAGCTTTGCGTCGCCGCCTGTTACTTCGAAATTTCCTGTCCCCGCAGACAATGTGTAGCTTTTTAGCTTCAACGCGTCGAGTTCCTTGCGCGTTTTCTTGAGCTCCGCTTGAAGTTTTGCTATCGCGATTGGCAGATTGTCGCGTTGCGTATTTAACGCTCCTAAGCTTGCGTCGATCAGTTTCTCGTCCTCGCGAAATCGCTCAAAAGCATCAAAGCCCGTGATCGCGCGTATTCGCCGAACGCCCGAGGCAATCGCCTCGTCCGCCGTGATTTTAAACGAACCGATGTCGCCCGTCGCACTGACGTGTGTGCCGCCGCAAAGCTCTTTTGAAAATACGCCGTCACCGACGCTCAATACGCGCACAGCCGAGCCGTATTTCTCGCCAAACAACGCCATCGCACCGCCGGCCATCGCTTCTTCGATGGCCATCACGTTTGTATTGACCGGCTCATTCTTGAGGATATAGCCGTTTACAAGATCCTCAACCTCAGCGATCTCGGCATCGCTCATCGGCTGGTAATGTGTGAAATCGAACCGCAAAACGTTAGGGGCAACAACCGAACCCGCCTGCTTTACGTGCGTGCCCAAAACCTCGCGAAGCGCGGCGTGCACTAGATGCGTGGCCGTATGATTCCGCCGCGTCGCGTCGCGTTTCTCGGCATCGACCGTTGCGGTGACGGTGTCGCCGACCTTGATCGTGCCCCTATCGACCGTGACTTTGTGAATTATCAATCCCGTAACAGGCGAATATGTATCGGCAACAGTCGCTGCCACAACTGTTCCGATCAGCTTGCCGACATCCCCGACTTGTCCGCCCGCTTCGGCGTAAAATGGCGTCTGATCGAGAACGACGCTGCCTTGTGATCCAGTATCGAGCGATTCGAGCTGCTTATCGCCATCGAGGATCGCAATTACCTTAGCGTCAGTAAGGTGTGTCGTGTCATAGCCATGAAACTGATTGGCGCCTACCTTTTCTAAGATCTCAGCATATATGGGCGATGGCTGTGATTTGCGGGTCGTCTGACCAACCTCACCTTGCGACTGCAGCTCTTGCAGAGCCGCGTCAAAACGAGTGTTAAAATCTTCCTCTTCAAATCCAAGGCCTTTTTCCTCAAGATAGACTCGGATCAGGTCACGGGGCGTTCCGAAAGTGTCGTAGAGTTTGCCGATCGAAAGAAACAGATCTTCGTCTTTTGGCGTGCTTGCGGAAATGCCGAGCTCATTCAGCTTTCCGAGGCCGACTGTGACGGTATTACCAAACCGCTCTTCCTCGACCCGCACCATTTTGCCGATGAAATCACGCTGTGTTTCGAGTTCGGGATACGCACCGCTCATTTCAACGACGACAAAATCGCAGACTTTGTAAAAGAACGGTTCGGTCAGGCCGAGATGTTCGCGGCCGTGATAGATCGCGCGGCGCATTATCTTGCGAAGGACGTAATTGCGGCCCTCGTTACCGGGCAAGATGCCGTCTGCGATGGCAAACGCAGTCGCGCGTGCGTGATCGGCGATCACGCGGCAAGCAAACTGCTGGCTTTCGGACATTTCGTCGTAAACGCTCATCTGATCAATGATACCAAGTCGGAACCGCCTCGCGTAAGCGGGAGGCCAGTTTCCGAAAAGAAAATTAGCCACAGATAAACACGGATGGACACAGATAGGGGATCGGACTGCTGATATCTGTTTTAATCTGTGTTCATCTGTGGTTGGTACTTTTTGGCGCACACGCCGCCGATCAAATGCAGCACGACGCCAGCGGCGCATATACCTTTCAGTCACAGCAAAAACGACGAACAGTGAAATGCCGAAGACGAGAAGAAACCACTTCACGGCGAATATAATAGCACGGAGTTAAAATGTTTTGACATTCTGACGTTATGACGTTAAAGTGATCTCATGGCTGTCGAACTTAAAAGAGCAACTATCTACATCGAACCTGAGCTTCACAAAGCGGTGCGTTTGAAATCCGCTCACACAAACCGCACTATCTCAGACATCGTTAACGAATCTCTTCGGCTCGCGTTGGGCGAGGACGAGGAGGATCTGCGCTCGTTCGACGAACACGCAAACGAGCCTCTGATGACCTACGAAGAGCTGCTAGCAAGGTTGAAAGCGGATGGAAAAATATAAGGTTCTATACCGCGAGGCGTTTCATCGTAGCCTTAAATCGATTCCGAAAAAAGATGTTGTTCGGATACTACGGGAAACGGAGTCGTTGTCCGACGATCCGCGACCATCGGGATCTCAAAAACTCACAGGCGATGAAAAGTATCGTATCCGACAAGGTAACTATCGGATCATTTATTCGATCGAGGACGATCGGTTGATCGTAATCGTTGTGAAAGTCGGACATCGAAAACAGATTTATGAGCGATAACGACTAAGAAAGTGAATTCGCTTTCTTGATCACGTTCTCAACCGTAAATCCGTAATCACGGAAAACATCCTCTGCCGGGGCTGACGCGCCGAATCTATCGACGGCGAGAACGTCACCTTTGTCCCCGACGTATTTGTGCCAGCCTTGTGAGACGCCGGCTTCGATGGCGAGGCAGGCTGTAATTTTTGGCGGCAAAACTTCGTCTCGATATTTCTGGGGTTGAGCGTCAAAAAATTCCCAGCACGGCATCGAGACGACGCGGGTCGGCGTGCCCTGCGAGTTAAGTTGCTGACGGGCTTCCATCGCAAGGCCGACCTCGGAGCCGGTAGCGATCAGAATGAGTTTCGGCGATGTGGTTTTGCCGCTTTTTGTCTTGGCCTCGGCGAGTATGTACGCGCCTTTGTGCAAGCCTTTTGCATCCGCATATTTTTTGCGGTCGATCAGAGCGACTTTTTGCCGCGACAATGCAAACGCGGTCGGAGCGTTCCGGCGTTTGATCGCGGCGCGCCAGGCTTCGCGCGTCTCGTGCGCGTCTGCGGGGCGAATAACGGCAAGATTTGGTATTGCACGCATGGCCGCGAGATGCTCGACCGATTGGTGCGTCGGGCCGTCTTCGCCAAGGCCGATCGAATCGTGCGTAAAGACAAAGATCGTCTGGATGTGTGACAGAGCGGCAAGGCGTATCGCGGGCCGCATATAATCGGAAAAAGTCTGGAACGTCCCGCCAAAAGGTATCACGCTGCCAAATAGCGCCATCCCGTTCATTGCCGCACCCATAGCGTGTTCACGGATGCCGTAGTGGATGTTGCGATTCTCAAACTTGCCCGCCTGAATGTCGGCTGACGAGTTGATGTATGTGTTGTTCGACGGTTTGAGGTCGGCCGAACCACCGACCAGACTCGGCAGCGCATCGGCGATCGCATTGATCACATCGCCGCTGTAAGCACGGGTGGCTTTTGCCTCGACGTCGTCAAATTTTGGAAGAGACTTTTCCCAATCGGCAGGCAACTCGGAGCTGCGGATGCTCCTGAATGCGGCGCCTAGGTCGGGATTTGCTTTCTCATATTTCTTGACTGTTTCGTTCCAGTCTTTTTCGAGTTTTGCGCCCGTCTTTACTGCATTGCGAAAGTGGGCGAGGGCCTCCTTAGGCACGTAGAAGCTCTTATTTTCCGGCCAGCTGAGATTGCGTTTTGTTTCGCGGACAGCCTCTTCGCCCGGCGCGTCGGAGTGAGCCTTAGACGTACCTTGTTTTGGCATTCCAAAGCCGATGATCGTGTGGACGCGGATCAGCGACGGCTTGTCTTTTACCTTTTGAGCACCCTTGATCGCGGCCTCAATTGCCTTAAGGTCGTTGCCGTCTTTGACGACGGAGACGTGCCAGCCAGCGGCGACAAATCTTTTCGTGCGATCCTCGGTAAACGCCAGATCGGTCGAACCGTCGATCGTGATCTGGTTATCATCGTACAGATAAATGAGATTGCCAAGTTTGAGATGTCCCGCGAGCGAGGCGGCTTCGTAACTTACGCCTTCCATCAGATCGCCGTCCGAGCAGATGCAGTAAATATAACCATCGGCGACCGGAAAGCCCCGTTTGTTAAATCTGGCCGCCAGATGAGCGCTTGCAATGCCCATTCCGACGCCGTTCGCAAAACCTTGACCGAGCGGCCCCGTTGTAACCTCGACGCCAGGCGTCAGGATATTTTCAGGATGTCCCGGAGTCTTGGAATGCAATTGCCGAAACCGCTTGATCTCATCCATCGACAGATCATAACCGGTCAAATGCAGCAACGAGTACAGCAACATCGAACCGTGGCCGCCCGACAAAATGAAGCGGTCGCGGCCGAACCACTTTGGATTTTTCGGGTTGTGTCGAAGGAACTTCGTCCACAGTACATAAGCCGCTGGCGCCATACCTAGCGGCAGTCCCGGATGCCCGGAGTTTGCTTTCTGAATAGCATCCAGCGAAAGCGTGCGAATGGTGTTGATACAGAGTTGGTCGATGTTGACGTTAGGTGTCTTTGGCATTTTCTAATTGTTTTGAAATAAAGTTGAAAGTTTTTGCTTCATATCCTGACCATAGATCAGCTTGCCTTGATTGCCGGACTCGGTCATATTCGTGCTCAACGGCAGAATCCTAACCCTAGTGATTATCGATGTTTCATCCTGGGAAATTAGGAACATCATCTTAGTTAAATCGTATTTCCGAAACTTGATAGCATCTAATATTCGCGTAATCCTTAAGGTTCGCTCACCGGTGCTTTCATTGGGGTCAAATTCCATTTCAAATAAGGCGAATGTTCCGGGATTGTTGTCTAGCTGAATAAATATATTGTCGACGCGGGCTTTTACTGCGTTAGCTTTTTCCGCTCCGAACGTATCCACAGCGAGGCCACAAGAGAACGGAGGAGCTATTACTATTGTTCCACTTGCGGTATTTTCGCAAAAAGACGAGAGTCCTGAAACTGTGACTTTTGCAGTAATGTTTTGCCCGGCATTTTCACGAGTTGTAATAACGTAAAGCGTTTCCGAGTTTTGTCCTTTCTCAATCATCCCTCCCGAAATCGTCCAAACATACCCAAGATTTCCTACAGCGGCAGTACCCTTGACCCGAGCATTCAAAGTGTACGTAGACCCTGATACCGTAGGACCAGCAGGCGTTTCGACCTCGATAATTGGGCATCCCTGACTTAATCCAAGAGCATTCGCCATAAGGAGAAATGAAAAACAAACTACTAATCGAGCGGCGGTCTTTCGTGGGCGAATCATAAACAGAACTCCTAAATAGAATCGTTGATGCTTTCTATTTTGCCAACACTTTCGAGTGCAAGCAAAACCGCACCGCGCAAAGATGATTCAGCAGCGTCATTCATCGTCAGGTCACGGCCTAAAACATCGGCTATGATCTGCGTCCAGACCGGCGAATCACGTAGAGCGCCGCCGGACGCCACGATCTCGCGAATATCGACAACCTTCTTTAAGCGATTGTGAATTTCAGCCAGACGAAACGCAACGCCTTCCATAGCGGCTTGGAGAACGTCGATGCCGTCGTGCGTCGGCTTGAGGCCGATGATCGCGCCGCGTGCATCTTCGTTGTAACCAGTGCTTCTCTCGCCAAAGAAGAATGGCAGGACGATCAGTTCATCGTTCGCCGCGCCGCGACGTCGAAGCAGTTCGTCGGTGTTTGCAGGCAGCTTAAACCTGGTTTTGATCAGCTGATACAGATTGCCGCCGTCGCTCAGGGCGCCGCCCATGATGACGCGGTTCCTATCGATGCGATAGCACCACAAACCGTCGGGAATTTTCTTTGGCGGCTCGCCCGTATACGCCAAGCGCATCGCGGCGGATGTGCCGACCATCAAGGCCGCCTTGCTTTTTGTAACGCAGCCCGAGCCGATATTGTCGGCCGCACCGTCGGCGATTGCTGGAAACCATCGTGCGCCCGCAAGCCGCGGCCAGCGTCTCGCATATTTTTTGTTCAATCGGAATTGGTGATCGTCCGCGACAACCGAGGGCAACATCGAGGCCTTTACCTTCAAAAATCTGATGAGTTCTTTGTCCCACGCGCATTTTCGTATGTCGAAGATCCCGGTGCCCGACGCCATCGAGACGCTGGTCGCCATTTCACCAAAAAATCTCAGAGCCAGGAGATCGCTGAAAGAAAGCAGGCCCGCCGCCTGTGAGAATGCGGCCGGAAACTCAGCTCTCAGCCAGCTTAACTTTGCAGGCCAATAGCTCGAATGAAAATGCGCTCCCGTGCGGTTGTGGACCTCGGATTCGTTGAAAGTCCTTTTGAGGATGGCTGTAGATTGCCGGCTTCGCGTATCGGCCCAGCCGAGGACGACCGGCGCGTGTTCGCCCTTAGCATTCACACCAACGAGACTGTGCCAGAACGCACACGTCGCGACCGCGACGATCTCACCTTTAAGGCGCTTTGTTTTCTCGAGAACGGCGTCGACAGCGGCGATGACGTTTCCGATCGCTTTGTCGGTACGCATCTCGCTTCCACCGTCGGGCGTGGCCGTGAATGTCTGCGCGATCTTTACCGAGGTTCTCGGGATGACGTTGGCTTCGCCGTCATAAAGGGCGGCGCGGACGCTCGATGAGCCGATGTCCAGGGCGAGAATGTAAGAATTTGTCACCAAAAGAGCTCTAACGCGGGCAGTTTCGAAATGACTGTAAACCAATAATTGAAAACTGGACGGTCAACCGAGAACCTTCTTAAACCACCACCGCAACCCGACAAAAAGAAATCTATAGTCTTTCATAAATTCCGGCGGCTTGCCCTCAAAATAATGGCCGACGAACTGCAAAATCCAACCGAGGACAAAGAGCCCGAGCGCGATCATCCAAAGCCGCTCAACAAACAGCGACGGAATAACGAGCAGCAATGAAAACGCGATCATCGGTATGCCGATCTTATGTGTCAGCTTGTTCATCGGATGTTGATGACCCTGAGAATATTCTTCGATCCAATCGTCCCAACTTCTGCCGCCCATCATATGATCAGTCTCCTGCGATGAATTTGCGATTATCTTACACCAATTCTATTTGCGGTGCAGTATTTTGACCTGTAGATGCTCGCCCAGATCCTTTGTTTCGATAAGGTCAAATCCATCCAGAAAGTTCTTCGGAATAAACACATCCGCTCCGACGACCTCCTCGGGCACAAATGTGACGATCCATTTTTCGATGACATCGGCAAACTCAGCATATGTCTGCGCGCCACCGATAATGTATACATCGCGGTTGAGGTATCTTGCGAGATCGAGGATCTCGTCCTTGGTCGACAAACGCATGATCTCGGGCGGCGGTGTGACGCTGCTCGAACCGCTAAAAACGATATTGAGCCTGTTAGGCAGCGGTTTGCCGATCGCACGCCAGGTATTGGCGCCCATTACGACGGCGTTTCCAGTAGTAGTTTCCTTAAAGAACTTAAGGTCGGCCGGATAATGCCACGGTAATTTGCCGTCTTTACCGATCGCGTAGTTTTTAGAAATGGCTATGATGCCAATTATCATTTTATTCTTTCACCTTGGAAAACTGAGACCTCTGAGCCCTTTGCAAGCAATACCGAGTATGGATTTTGACCATCCAAAAACGCAAATTCATCGCCATTAGTTTGACCATAGTCGACGTCAATTACTTCGTTTTTAACAGAGAATAATTCCCATTTCGGATGCTCGACCTTGTATTCGTCGATGCGATTTCCGCCACGTTTTGTGTATCCCCAATAATGCTCGATAATAAATTCGCCGTGCGAACCAGCCTCAGGGACGCCGACGCTCGCATCGATCGCTACGCTCAGATGATTGTGACGGCCGCCTTTTGACCAGCTATACGAAACGGTATTCCCGTCTCTTTCGTGAGTCATTCGCCAGCATTCATAAGGCTCTCCATAAACCACGCGGGCGACCGTCGCGATAGCCCATCGCGGTACGATCTCCTTAACAAAACAGACCGCCCGGCGCGTCTCGCCCTCGATTTCGCGCCTGATGTAAAACCGCAAGTTCACTTCCTCAAAATTTACGTGAAAAGGTATCGGCACGCCTAAAACGCGCGTGTCAGCGAACATAAACCCGACAAGGCTGACAAAGCACTTACCATCGTGTAGATCAAGCTCAGTGCCATTGGGCACAAGCGACGCAAGCAGCGACGGCTCAACCTCGTAATTCGCCATAATCAGGTCCTGCCAACGTGCAGTCAGGAATCTACGCATTACAATATTATCCTTTTGTCGCCCGCCCGGCTCGTTATACGTTCGCGATCGAAGTATTCGAGCAGCGGTATAGCATACTTGCGAGATATTCCCGCAAGCTCTTTGAACTGAGCGACGTCTATCAAGCTCCCACTCGATTTATCCGCAAATTGCCTGAGCGACACGACCAAATTTTCGATCGCTTCTCTCGCGAAATAGAATTCCGCCGTCACCTTAACGATCTTTCCAGAGTCGATGAGCAGCTGAAAGAACTTACGCGCCTCGTGTGGAGTAAATTTTGTGCCCGCGATCGAATCGTCGATTGCTTCGTCGAGCTTTGGCACCTCGAGTCCCGCATCCATATAATTGGTCAATATCCTCTTGCTCAATTCAAGGTCGGGGGCCGAAAGCTCCATTTCATATGAGGCTTGCCGCACGACTTCCTTGTCGAGTACGATCTTGCCAGACGATTCCAATGCCGAAATTACGGCCAGAAAAACTTCCGTCGGTAAGTGTGCCGAAATGCTCTCTCGTAATGCCTCGCGTGAGATTCCCTTTGCCAACGGCTCGCGTCTATGAAAATCACCGATCGCGGATTCTACCAATGTCGACAATTCATTTAGCTTATCGGCGATGATGTAGCGATCGCCGGCCAAGGCTATCGATCCCTCGGCAATGCCCGAGTCAACTGCCGCTTTCAAGATCTCTCTAGTTGCCGCCGTACGCATCTGGAGCTCGACAAAGTTCAATCCCGAAGTGCCGGCTGCGTTCAAAAGTAATTTGACCGTCGCATTGACGTTCGCGGTCGCTGCTAACAGATCATTGAGGTGAAGACGAACAAGATCAAGTTCTTTTCGACGATGTTTTTCGGCGAAAGTATCTAAAACCTGGCCGCCTGCTATCGTGGCCTGCGGCGAATAGCTGCGCACGATAAACCTCACGCCGGGGACGGCCACGACGGGCATTTCTAACCTGATCTGTGCGAGGTCAGTCGAGCCGGCCGCGATCTCGCCCACCGCATTAAGGACCTGAATTCTGGCGAGCGCCTCGATCGTCCCGATGTGAACGCGGACGCGCTGACGTGAGCGAAGCGATTTTGCAGCACTCGGTAAAACCTCGATCGCGGCGTCAATTATCTGAGTCGGTCGCAGCGTGTTCGGCTCCGCAAGCACCATTCCACGCATTATTTTCGAATGATCGATGCCGCCGAGGTTTACGGCAACTCGCTGGCCGGCAAACGCCGATTTAACGCCGCGTCCGTGTGTTTGAAGACTGCGAACACGGACTTTTGTTCCTGTTGGTAGTAACTCCATTTCCGCGCCCTCGACGACTTCGCCTGAGGCTAACGTCCCGGTCACAACTGCGCCAAAGCCCTTTATCGAAAAGCTGCGGTCGACAGGCAGACGTGTGACAAGTCGATCGTCGCGCGCAGGTAAATTCGCGCTGATCCGGCCAATCTCGTCTTTGAGCGTGTCGATACCCTCGCCGGTTCGGACGCTGACGCAGATCATGGGAGCATTTTCGAGAAACGAATTTGCAACGAGTTCCGCCGCGTCGATTTTGGCGAGCTCGAGCGTCTCGACGTCGACAAGGTCGGTTTTTGTAAGTACGACGACGCCCGCGTGCACGCCGAGCAGACGGCAGATATCAAAATGCTCGCGTGTCTGCGGCATTACGCCCTCGTCTGCGGCGATAACCAGCAAGACAAGGTCGATGCCGATCGCGCCCGCGAGCATATTCTTAACAAAACGCTCGTGGCCGGGAACATCGACAAACCCAAAGTGAACATCGCTGACGCGCATCTCGGCAAATCCGAGATCGACCGTGATTCCGCGACGTTTTTCTTCGGGCAGACGATCGGCGTCGATACCCGTCAGGGCTTTGATCAGCGCTGTCTTACCGTGATCGATATGTCCGGCGGTGCCGACGATTACGTCCATAATCAGCGACGGCTAGGATTGCTCTGCGTCGTATAATTCGAGTTTGCGGTAAAGAGTCTTGCGGCCAATGTTTAGCAGCCTCGCGGCCTGCGATTTGTCGCCGTCCGTATAATCTAGTGTCGCCTCGATCACCAGCTTTTCGATCTCATCCATCGTGGCCGGAAGTTCGACATCGATCCCGATCGAGCGCCCTTCGCCCGCCGCCGCCGCACGCTCGAGACGTGCGTGAGCAAATGACTCAGACGCGCTGCGGCTAATAGCCTCCGGGAGATCGTCAAGTTCGATCTGCCGGCCCGACGATATAATTACGGCTCGCTCGATCGCGTTCTCAAGCTCGCGAATATTGCCCGGCCAATCATAGCTGACCAGCGACCGCAAGGCTTCCTTAGAGATTCCGGAAACAAACCGGCCTGATTTTTTCTTGTAATCTTCGAGAAAATGAAAGACCAGTAAGTGAATATCCTCGATCCGTTCCCTTAGCGGCGGCAGAGAGATCGGAAAAACCGAAAGCCGGTAATAGAGATCCTTTCTAAATGAACCATCCTCGATGGCCTTTTCGAGGTCGGTATTTGTGGCCGCAATAACGCGAACATCGGTTTTCAAAACCTGTTTACCGCCGACGCGAGTAAATTCGCCATCCTGCAAAACCCGCAACAGCCGAACCTGCGCCTGCAAAGACATTTCGCCGATCTCATCCAAAAACAGTGTCCCGCCGTTTGCCTCTTCAAATCGTCCCTGTCGTTGGCTGCGGGCGTCGGTAAAGGCGCCTTTTTCGTGGCCGAACAGCTCGGATTCGAGCAGTGTCTCGGGTATCGCACCACAATTTATCTTTACAAAAGGCCGGTTCTCGCGGCCCGAGTTGTAATGGATGAGATTTGCGATCAGCTCCTTGCCGGTTCCGGATTCGCCAAGTATCAGAACTGTTGTGCTGGTATTTGCGACATTTATCCCAAGCTCGATCGCACGTCTGATGGCCGGAGCCTGACCGACGATCTCGCTTTGTTTTTGATGCAGCTCACTCTTGAGTCTCATCACCTCGGTCGATAGCTGATCGCGTTCGAGCGCCGTGCCTATCTGGTCGGCGATGCCCTCGATAAGTGCAATATCGTGATCGGCAAAGGTGCTCTCTTTGCTCCAAACAAAACCGAGCAGCCCAAACGCGCGTCCGGCAACGTGAACCGGCGTTACCAAAGCGGCCTTTCCTCGCAGCTGTGTGTTAAAAAACAGCCGGATCGCAAACGGCAGCTCGGAATCCGAGAGCCGCAGCGTCTTACCGTCGCGCAGCAACTCACCCAGCTTGGCAAACGTATTGATATCCAGCGATTTATTATGCTGTTCGATCAGCTTAAGCATCTTGCCGAGCTTAATACCCTCGGCCGATTTAAATGTCGCAAGCGAAATACGCTGTCCCGTCTGATCGAGAACGCCAAGCGCTCCGTAATCGGCACCGACGAGATTGATCGCTCGCTCCATCACGCCCTCAGATACTTCTTTGAAATCCGAATGCGAATTCAGTGTATTTGCGATCTCGAGCAGAGCATTTGTCCGGCGAGTTTCCTGTCCCTGAGCGACGTAAAGGCTAGTGTATTGATAGCCAATGGCGAGTTGCTGTGCGATCGATTCGAGAAACGCGACCTCTTCGTCAAGCCAGACGCGCGCATTGTGCGTGTCGTGCAGCCCCAACAAGCCCAACACATTGCCGTTTAGAATGATCGGGATTATTAGCAGAGAACGCGTCTCTATTGCCTTTGCGAAAAATTTCAGCGTCTCATCTTTCGTCTTTGAGATGTCGTTGATGCGGATCGGCTGGGTGACATCAAACCGTTCGGCAAGCTTTCTGGCGTCGAACGGTATCGTCGTTCCCTGACTCTTAGGTATCGACTTATCCTTTCGCCATTCGTGGCTAATGACCAGATCGCGGCCTTCTGATAGCTGCAAAAGGTCGCAGCGGTCGGCGTGTAGCATCCGTCCGATCTCGGAAACGACTACGTTGAGGAATCTTTCGAGATTAATGTCGGTCGGCAGATCACGCGCGAGGCGGTCGATTATCGCCTCGCGAGCCTCGTGCATACTGATCTTGCGTTCGATGGATAGGGATGCCGTCGGTTCGAGGTCGATCTTCATAATACGGCGGATTTTAGTGGTCCGCTATCAACTGAATGTGTAATTTTGGCAACCGAATGTCAAGTTGACACACTCATATAGACGAGTGTGTATTTTCGCATCACATTTTGCCAATTTTATCGAGGCTTCGAAGTCGGGGAAATCGGCTTTTTATCTTTTGGGTTTTCACTCGACGGTTTCTTTTTCACATCCGGCGACTTAGTGTCAGAATCCGAATCCGAATCGGAATCTGTCGTCGAATTTGAATTTGACGCTTTGTTACCAGTCGCTTGGTTTCCGTCTTTCTTCGGCGATCGGTAGTCGACCCTCTGCCGGCCGGCCTGCGCGTCGTCCAGCAGATCGAGAGCGCGTGCGTTGGACGGGTCAAGTTCTATTGCCTTTTTTAGCGGAGAGGTCGCTTCGCCGTATTTTGCGAGCTTGACGAGTATCGCTCCGAGTTCGGTCTGGTATTCGGTGTCGTCGGGCTTCAGTTTAACGGCTTGCTTAAAGGCCTTTTCGGCATCCTCGTCCTTCATTAATTTGTCGTACGCACGGCCGAGATGGAATTGGGCAACGTCGTCTTTCGGGTTAGCACTTATCCATTTCTTATATGCCGTGACTGCATTTTCAAAGGCGATTTCGGATTTGCTTTTCGATTTCGCTGCCTTTGTGTTGGTGTTCGGCTCGGTTAATGTGCCGGCTTGCTCCATCTGCATATCGAGTAGCGAATAAGCTATGCCAAGCTTGAAATAGGCGTCCGCGAGGTCTGGATTGAGGTTTACGGCTTGTCGCAGCGCCTCTATCGCCAATTCCGTTTGATTTTCGTCCAGAAGTCGATTGCCCTCGGCAAGCGCGATGTTCGGGTCCGTGATCTCCGCAATTTGCAACGGAGGTATCACAGGCGTTTCCTGAGCCGAGTTCGAGTTCGAGCTCTCGGCCGTATTCGAATTATCACTTCCGCATCCAAAATTAAAGAGGCACAGAGCGATCAAGAATGTAAAAATTAGACCTTTCATATAAAACAACACTTCAGGGTAGAAAAAGTAGATTCGGCCTCATCCCGGCGGGAAAATAAATGGCCGTCCGGCCAGCAGATGGACGTGTAGGTGAAAAACCGTCTGGCCGCCATCGGCATTGGTATTTACGACGACACGGTAACCATCCGAGGCAAAGCCGCCGGTGCGTGCAATATCTGCAGCCGTCAGCAGCAAATGCCCGAGCGTCTCTTTTTGATCCTCATTCACCTTGTCCAGCGAATCAAAATGTTCCCGCGGAATGATCAGAATATGCGTCGGCGCCTGTGGACTAAGGTCGTTGAACGCCACACAGACGTCGTCCTCAAAAACTCGCTCGGACGGTATCCGGCCATCGGCTATTTTGCAAAATATGCAGTCATCCACGCTCATATTCGTTTGAATTAATTAAACCACAGACGGGCGGAAGGCGGAAACGCGGGCTGTCGGGGAGTGTGTTTCGATTTTGAATTTAGGATCTCGGATTTCACTCTGACAGCATTCCGAAATACGCAATCAAATGGCCCGCTCGTGAATCGATCAGCCGATAGATTCTTCGGCTGTGGCGGCGAGATCGCTCTTAATTCGCTCGATGTCGGCGCCGAGTGATCTCAGCTTTCTGACAATGGTCTCATAACCCCTGTCGATGTGATAAACCCGGTCGATCGTCGTTTCGCCATCGGCGCACAAGGCGGCAAGAACGAGCGAAGCCGAAGCGCGAAGATCGGACGCAATGATCGGCGCGCCCATTAGCCTTGTCTTTCCGCGAACCGTGGCGGCATTGCCGGAGATGTGAATATCCGCTCCCATCCTGATGAGTTCCGACGCGTGCATAAACCGATTTTCGAATATGGTCTCGGTAATTGTTGAGGTGCCGTCGGCCTGTGTCATCAGGGCCATATACTGAGCCTGCATATCGGTCGGAAAATGCGGATGCGGCTCGGTGGTCACATCTTTCGCCTTAAGCCCCGACGAGGCGCATTTTACGTGCAGCGTGCTCTGGTTTAACTCTTCGATCTCGACGCCAGTTTCGCGCAGCTTGTCGATAACGGCGGTAAGGTGTTCCGGCCGGCAACTCTTGATCTCAAGTTCGCCGTTTGTGATTGCTGCGGCAATAATAAACGTGCCGGTCTCGATACGATCAGGGATGATCGTATGTTGCGCACTGCCAAGGCCCTCGACGCCTTCGATCTCAATTACTGAAGTGCCGGCACCTTTGATGCGCGCTCCCATTTTGTTCAGGAGTTCGGCAAGGTCCTCGATCTCAGGCTCCTCAGCCGCATTAGTGATCGTCGTTTTCCCGGTCGCTAAGACCGCCGCCATCATGATGTTCTCGGTGCCCGTGACCGTTATTTTTTCAAAATCGATCGTGTTGCCGACAAGTCGTCCTTTCGGCGCGCGTGCGACGACATCACCGGATTCCAGCGAGACTGTCGCACCAAGCTTTTCGAAACCCCGTAAATGAAGGTCGATAGGACGGGTTCCGATCGCGCATCCGCCGGGCAAGCTCACCTTTGCCTGGCCAAAACGGCCGAGCAGCGGCCCGAGCGCGAGGACGCTCGCGCGCATCGTTTTCACCAAATGATACGGCGCCTCAAAAACCTCGACATTTTTTGCGGATACCTTGTGCGTTCGAAGTTCCGGCGTCAAGACAGTTGCGCCGAGGTCCTCGAGCAGGCGTCGCTGGGTGATAAGGTCCTTTACGTACGGGACATTGTGGAGCGTCACGGTCTCAGGCGTAAGCAGTGTAGCCGCAAGGCACGGCAGCGCCGAATTTTTCGCTCCGCCGATCTCGATTTTTCCTCTCAGCGGATTGCCGCCGCGCACCAAAAATTTATCCATTTCAAACTCGTGTACCAGCGCGTAGGCCAACGCCAAGCGAGGTTAATTCTATATATCCGAAAACGAAATGTTATCATAAGCGACGAAATTTTGTCGTACATACCAATAGCCGTTTGCAACTTATTCTTGCCAAATCTCTAACGGTATTCCAGAATCGTTTGCAGAGTGGCTAATCCTGTGGCAAAACGAATTGAGGTCGAATTTGAAGCGGCAAGGCTGTCAAACGCTGACGCCGAGCTGCTGAACCGATGTCGAAAAAACGATCAGGCCGCGTGGGACGAGTTGGTTGTTCGGTACCAACGATTGATATTTGCGATTCCGCGCCGAGCCGGACTCACCGACGAGCAGGCCGCAGACGTTTTTCAAGACGTTTTCCTAACTCTTTTTGAAAAGATCGACGAGATCGAACAGCCTGACAAAATCAGATCCTGGATCGTGACCACGGCAAAATTTAAAACGTGGGCGGTGATTCGCGGGTCCAAAGGCTTTTATTCACCTGAAACCGAGGAGGAAATGGAAGCGGAAATGGCTGGCATTCGCGACAGCGCCCCGCTTGCGGACGAGATGTTGATCGAGCTTGAGGAACAGCATTTGATCCGCACGGCCCTCATGGAACTCGAAGAGCGATGTCAAAAGATACTTTCGATGATCTACTTACAAGATCCGGCAGCGAGTTATGTAGAGGTTGCTGCCGCTATCAATGTCGGCGAGACGAGTATCAGCCCGCTGCGGTCACGCTGTTTAAAGAAGCTTGAAAAAGTGCTGGCAAAATGATTGGTCGTGTCTTTTTATGAGTCGATTGAGCACTGTTTGAGTAGCAAAGGTTGAGATGCAGCCTTTCAGAGAGAAATGAAAACATCAGAACAGAGACTTGAACATATTATCCGGCGGATGCAAACCGATTCGTCCGTGGACGCTCCCGCCGATGCGATCCGGTATGCAAAAAATCTATACCTGACAAGAGCCCCAGAACCACGGCCGTCGTTTTTGGAACGGGTTTTTGCGGTCGTGCGTGTCGATCTCGCACCAAACCGCGCCGCATTTGGCGAACGCTCGGCCAGCAGCTCAACAGCGCGTCAGATGCTCTTTGACTCAGGCGAAAACGCTGTCGATCTCAGGATTACCGCCGCGGCAAAAGGCTTTGACATTCGCGGACAGATACTCGGTTCCGGATTTGAGAATGGCGAGGTTGAGATTTCGTCAAGTCAATTTTCCGCAAAGACAGAGTTCGAGGGAATGTCTGAGTTTACGTTCACGGCGATTCCGGCAGGCGAATACAGCCTTGTGATCCGTGGAAATTCGACTGAAATATTTATCGAAAAGATCTCGCTTCAATGACCTTCCCGTCAGTCCCAACCGTAAAAAGGCGGCGGCGCCGGCAAACCGCCGTCTTTTCCTTATTGTATAATCGGGGCACATCATGCGACGCTCGACCCTTGCTAAACAACTGATCGCTGCCCGGAGCGATAAAGAGCGGCGACGCCTGCTCAAGCGTCACCAACGGATCGCAGATCGCCATCTCGCAGACGAGATCCGGCAGATCTGTCATTCGTCGTGGACCAGCCATCCGGTCATTTCGCAGCGTGCGTCGTCTGTGATGCAGGAGCTTGCAGTCTTAAATTCGGACGACGAGATCGGGGCAATAGCCTTCTGGGTGCTCGGGATATCGCAAATAACCAAAGGCAAATTCGAATTGGCGGTCGACGCCCTCGATAAAGCGAGCAAGATGCTCGACCGGCTCGGCCGAGATCACGATTCGGCGCAAACGCAGATGGCCAAGCTCCTTGCCCTCGGCATGGTGGGCCGGTACGAGGACGCTATCGAGGCCGGCGAGAAAGCACTCGGCATATTCATTCGAAACCGGGACGAAGTTTCGGCCGGTAAGATCGAAGTAAATCTGAGCAATGTCGTTGCACGAAATGGCCAGCATCGGGCCGCGGAAAAATATTGCGCGGCCGCGCGGCGTCGGTTTGTCAAAACTGGTCAGATCGAGTTGCAGGCGGTGGCAGAAAACGGCCTCGCGAATACTTATTCCGAGCTAAACGAATTTGAAAAAGCGGACCGCTTTTACCGAATGGCCCTCGAAACCGCAGCGTCCGCAGATATGCGAGTAACCGAGGCGGAGATCGAAGCAAGTATCGGCCACCTCGCGCGGATTCGCGGCAAATATGGCGACTCACTAAAGTTTCTCGAACTTTCTCGCTCAAAGTACGATTCGCTTAATATGCCGCATCAATCCGCGATCGCGGACCTGGAAATCGCCGACATATATTCAGAATTGAACCTCAATACCGAGGCGGCCGATATCTATGATCGCGTGGCTAAGGCATTTCGCCGTCTGAAAATGCGGGCAGAGGAGGCCCGGGCGTGTCTTAATTACGGACGATGCTCGTATTCAGCGGGTGACCTCAAAGTCGCGCAAAAGCAGCTTGACCGTGCGGCACGGCTCTTTGCCTCGGAGAAAAATGATTCCGGTCAGGCGGCGGCAATGTTGGCCGAGGCGCGACTCGTTCTAACGAGCGGTAACCTCTCGCGGGCACTCGAAGTTCTTCGCAATGTTCGGCCGCATATTCGTAAGAGTGAGAACCCACGCGATCTGCCTGCTGCCAAGTTGCTCGAGGGCGAGGTACATCGGCGGGCCGGCAATGTCACGCAGGCGGCAAAAAAACTCAGCGAAACAGATGGCTATGCTAGACGTTTGCGTTTGCCGGACCTCGAGCAGGCGGCGGTTTGCGCGCTTGGCAAGTTGGCTCGGGCAGATCGTGATGATCTAAACGCCGAAAAGCTCTTCAAAAAGGCGATCCGGCTTATCGAAAGGCTTCGTACGCCGCTTGCGGCAGAGGAATTCAGCATGGGGTTTCTGGCGTCGCGGCTCGATCCGTACGACCAGCTCGCGAACCTTTATCTCGATGCCGGCAAGTTTGCTAAGGCATTTCGGACCATCGAAAGCGGCCGCTCGCGAACTCTCGTCGATGCCATCGTGCGCGGGTCGGGCCGGAGGGATGAACGAAGCGAGCAGATCGAGAATCTCAGAATCGAGCTGAATTCTTATTACAAACGAATAGACCGGGCTGACGATGACGAAATTGGTGACTTGCGAAAATTTGCCCTAAAAGCGGAAGCAAAGCTCGCCGATCTCATGCGAAAGGTTGCGAGCGTCAACAGCTCCAATGCGATTGCATCAGGACCGTCCCACCTCGACCTAACGAACTTGCACAAATTGCTCGGTGGCCAGCGAACATTGATCGAGTATGTCGAATACCAAGGTAAGATCGCCGCATTTATCGTCAACGGCGGGCGGGTACGCTTTGTCCCGGGTTTGACAACTCGCGACGAGGTTAACTCACTACTAGAGGATCTGCATTTTCAGTTTGGGGCTTATCGATATGGAACAATCGCGCTCGAAAAATTTCGCGACGAACTTTGCTCGCGAGCGAACGGTGGTCTCGAGGGACTTTACCAACTACTGGTCGAACCGCTCGAACGGCATCTATCGGGTGCGGCGCTGGTCGTGATCCCAACAGGCAATCTTCATTACGTTCCGTTTCACGCATTGAGAAACGCGAGCGGCTATTTGGTCGAGAGGTTTGAGATAAGCTACGCTCCGAGCGCTGCGGTCTGGAGCCTTTTGGAGGAACGAGGATCCGGTCCGATGAAAAAGCCTCTGCTGGTTGGCTTCGCCGATGAGCGTATTCCTTTGGTCGAGAAGGAAGTCGGAATGATAAAACGCATTTTGCCAAAGTCCGCATGTTTGGTCGGCGAAGACGCAAGTTTTTCGGCTTTTGCGCGTCTTGCCCCAACGCACGATCTGATCCATCTTGCGTGCCACGGGCAGTTTCGCCCCGAAAATCCGATGTTCTCGAGCCTTCACCTGGCAGATGGCTGGATCACGGTCCATGACATTTGTTCGCGATCTATAAAGGCCGGCCTCGTTACACTAAGCGCTTGCGAAACAGGCCTTAGCAGTATCTACGCGGGTGACGAAATACTCGGCTTGGTACGCGGATTTCTTTCGGCCGGTGCAAACTCCTTGATCGTCAGCCTTTGGGCCGTAAATGACGCCGCCGCCGGCGAACTTATGACAAATTTTTACCGGAAATTGCAACGCACCAAGTCGATTGCGTCATCCATTAGAGAGGCACAGCTGGAATTTATTGCACGGGGCGAACATCCATACCTCTGGTCGCCGTTTGTCTTGGTCGGGCGCTAAAATGTTTGGAGAGTGTCTTTTTTGTGGATTGGCTCGCACTGTAAGACGGACGGCCATTTTAGGCTTTAGCACGATATGATCTTGGCGGTGAGAAATACATTTAGGGCAATAGTTATCGCGACGGCGATCGGCACCTGTCTTTTGTTTGGGCATGCGCAAAATATCCCAGCCCAAAAAACTAATGGCACGGCTTGTGAGTGCGTGCCAAATCAGGTCATTGTCCAGCTCAATAATTCAGCCGATCTCGCCGCGATCGCGGCACAGTATGGCCTGAGTCCCACGCCGCTATCGCAGGTAGCGTCGCCGACAATATATCTTCTTCAGATCACAAACGGACAAACGCCGACGCAGGTCGTCGCGGCGATGACAACACCGCCCGACGGCCGAATAATCTTTGCGGAGGTAAACCGCAAATTATCACAGGTCGAGCGAATTGGACTTACGTGGACGCAAGGGCGTTCGTGGACAATAGGCCGTTCGTGGACGATCGGCGGCAGTGCGAAAGGCTATGTCAGGCAATATTTTCCGGGCAGGATTCGCCTGAACGAAGCATTCGAGTTTGCCGGAACACGCGGGCTGCGAGTCGATAATAACCAACCTATTGTCGTTGCCGTTTTAGATACGGGCATCGATCTGACGCATCCGGCCTTCGCGGGGCGTCTCGTACCCCAAAGCGACCGCTGGGATTTTGTCGATGGCGATAATGACCCCAGCGAGATCGGTATCTTGCGTCAGGATCCGGCCTTTGGGCACGGTACCCACGTTGCGGGAATCGTTGCTCTAACAGTTCCAGATGCCAAAATAATGCCGCTCCGTATCCTCGATCGCGACGGTTCGGGCGAATTATGGCGAATTACCGCCGGCTTGATCTGGGCCGCAGCTCATGGTGCGGATGTCGCGAATCTTAGCATCGGTTATCCTGAAAATACGCGCGTTCTTCACGATTTGCTCGATTGTATCGATGTCGGCACAACACCGACGGGCACGACCTTTCCCGAAATCGGAACTGGCCGGTTGGCTGTGTCCGTGGCATCCGGCAACGGTGGCAATACGACAATGGTGTTCCCGGCCGCGGAAACTCGTGACGGCATGCTCTCGGTCGCGGCGAGCACTCGTTATGACGAACTAGCGATCTTTTCGTCATATGAGAGGTCATGGGTTGACGTTACCGCACCGGGCGAAGAAATAGTCAGCGCGCTTCCGGGCGGTCGTTATGGCGTGTGGTCGGGGACTTCGATGGCGGCACCGATCGTCGCCGGCGTTACCGCGCTGGTAAAGGCAAGATATCCAACGACTTTTGCAACGCCGCACGACCTTCTCGGACGCGTCAAGGAAACCTCAGTCGATAAGCGATTCCAGATCCTTCCGCCATGGGGCGAAGTTCGTCTGCACCGCATAGATGCACTTTGTGCCGTTACCAATAATATGGCTTGCCCGATTCCCGCAAATATTTCGAACAAGTCCGGCTTCGAGTCGTTTCTTATTAAATAGTCGTCAATTTTTATGAGGGATGATCGGGCCAGGTCGAGGCTGTCTGAAAAGACAGCCTCTTATTATTTAACTACAAGATCCGCGTTCGTCTCATCGTCCGAAAGCTGAACCCATTATCACCAATCCCCTAAACGTCAGCGCGAATGTCACACAAATCCGTGGAAATGTCCCATAGATTTTGATCTGACTTTAATGCCAGATTGACCACGGAGTGTCTTTTTCACCCAACCTCGCGCACTGTGTTTTTGACGACACCCCAGATGCGTGGGTAATAAAAAAGAAATAAGTAGGAAAAAAATATGAAAAAAAGAAATACAAATACAAATAACAGGCATTATTGGAAGGCGGCAATGGTTGTCGCGATCCTTGCTGCTTGGGTGTCAATCCCAATGCTTACGGGCAGTGTAAAGGCCGACGGTACGCCGGTGATCGTTGTGCGAACCGCGATCCTTGCCTCCCCGACAGGCAGTATCAATCCGCACGGAGTCGGTACGTGGCAGCTGTATCAAAGCGGAAACCGCGAGATCGAGGTCGAAATACAGGATGTTAGCCTCCCGATAGGCACGACGTTGAATGCGGTCGTCAACGGTAATAGCATCGGCGCACTCGTTGTCGATGACCGCCAGCGAGCAAAAATAAAGTTAAGAACTGAGGACGGTCAGGCCGTTCCGGTCGTAAATGACGGTTCGACATGCGAGGTTCGCAACGGATCTACCGTCTTAGTGAGTGGCGTATTTGGCGGCGGCGGTCCTACGCCTACACCGAGCGTATCGCCGACCGGTAGCCCAACCGGTACGCCGAGCCCTTCGCCAACCGGTTCGCCAACTGGCACGCCGACGCCTTCGCCAACGGGTAGTCCGAGTCCTTCTCCGACGGGTAGTCCTAGCCCTTCGCCTTCGCCGACAGGAACGCCGAACGCGAATGAGATATACGCAATTTTGCGCGGCCCGACAATTGACGGTGCTCTGCCGCGTGGTTTTTCTGAATACGAAATTCACAGCAGCCGCACAGAGCTCGAAACCCGTGTATATCAGGTCAATCTGCCAGCCGGAACCTCTCTGAGCGTTTCCGTGAACGGTACAACCGCGGGCAATTTAATTCTGCAGACCGGCGGCGAGGGCCGATTGCGGCTTCGCAGCGACAATGGCGACGTTGTTCCGGTTGTCACGGCTGGATCGACCATCGTTCTCAGGAATGGCGGAACGACAGTCTTGTCAGGTTCGTTTGCAATGTCCGGCGGCCCGACTCCGACTCCGACCGGTACACCGCAGGGCAGATCGTTTGAGGGCCATCTGAGCGGTGCGGGCGTTGTCCCGCCCGTTACGACAAATGCCACCGGCGAGATCAAGGTGCTGTTAAGTACTGACGAGTCGCAGGCGACCATCTCGGGCGAATTTAACCGCTTCACAAGCGCACAAACTTCGGCCCTGGTTCAGGTTACGGTTGCCGGTACGACGACGACAGTTGTTAATCTGGGAACGGTTCCGAGTCCCCAAGGCGAAGGAAACTTTGCACCGATGACATTTAACGTAACGCCGCAGCAGGTCCAGCTCCTCCGAATGGGGTCGTGGATGGCGGTGATCGGCAGTGCGAACAACCCGGCTGGCGAAGTTCGGGGGGCAATCCTAAATGATTCGCATCACGCGGACTTTGACGGTGACGGCAGTAACGATTTTGCGGTATTCCGTCCGTCAACAGGAACGTGGTACACCCTTAACAGTCAGGGCTTTACGGCTCAAAACTTCGGCGGTGCTGCGGATATTCCGGTTTCGGCCGACTATGACGGCGACGGCAGAACCGACAAGGCATTCTTCCGTAACGTCAACGGCAACGGCATTTGGGAGATAACCAACAGTTCGGATAACAGTGTGGTTTCGAGGCAGTTCGGCTTCGCTACTGACACACCTCTTCGCGACGATTTCGACGGCGACGGACGCAACGACATCGCGGTTTATCGCCCATCGACAGGCGTCTGGTATGTTCAAAAGAGCAATGGCACCGGTTTCCAGATCGTCCAGTTCGGCATCAGCGAAGATATTCCGATGTCAACCGATATGGACGGCGACGGCAAGGCTGATGTTACGGTTTTCCGTCCGTCAACAGGCGTTTGGTATTGGATAAACAGTGCCAATGGAAGCATCGGCATCGTCAAATTCGGTCAGAGTGGTGACAAACCGGTTAGGGGCGATTTTGACGGCGACGGACGCGACGACCTTAGCGTTTATCGACCTTCGACGGGTGTTTGGTATATCTGGAAGTCCAGCAACGGTGGTTACGACATCAGACAGTTCGGTCTGGCGGAAGATATTCCGGTTGCCGGAAACTACGACGGCGACAACCAAACTGATGTTGCGGTATTCCGACCTTCGACCGGCGACTGGTATATCTGGCGGAGTGTCGACAACTCTTATGAGTTCAGACATTTCGGGCTCACGGGCGATATCCCGACGGCTCCGTAAACAATAGGAAAAGGCAGGGCGTCAAACTCCTGCCTTTTCCCTGCAACCTTCGTTGAGGTTGCGGCCATCAAAAACTACGGCTTTGGACATTCCTATAGTCAGTTAGCAAAGTTGATATTGTCTGAAGTCTTTCCCCGGCTGGATCACCCTCCTTTCAGCCGGGGATTTTTATTGCCTGATTTTGATTAAACCAGCCAAAAACAATAACCGCTAGAAACGCGTAAAGTTTCTTCCTGATTCTCAGTCATTATCGCGTGCACGTGCGGACGTTTGATAAAAAGTTACGGAGCCGACGCAATATTCTCTTTGGAATTATGCTTTTCTGTGTTATAAGTGAGCGTTCATAAAAAACACAACTTAATTTTTCTGGCGAGGGAGATTATGAAAATGACCAGGATTTCGACTTTAGCGATCGCACTCTGCTGCATCGTTGTATTCGCGGTTCCGTTTGTACAGGGACAGATGACCCTAAACACCTCGTTTAATGCGGGCGTTACAGACGGCAATTCGAACGGACTCGTGTCGGCAGTGCAGCCGGATGGCAAAATTCTCGTCGGCGGCAATTTTGCGTTCGTCAACGGCGTCGAGCAGTTTGGTTTGGCGCGGCTCAACTCGAACGGCACTAACGACGCAACGTTCAATCCGGGCGGACTGGGGCCAAACGGCAGCGTATATGTAATTAATGTCCTGGGCGACGGCAAGATAATCATCGGCGGGGCATTCAGCACATACAACGGGACCGCGATCGCCGGGTTGGCAAGGTTGAATTCGAACGGCACACTCGATACGGCATTCAATAGCGGAGGCACCGGAACTGTTGGGACCGTTCAGAGTATCGTCATTCAGACCGACGGAAAGTATCTTCTAACAGGGGGGCTCTCGTCTTATAACGGCACGGCGAAGTTTTCAGTCATAAGGGTAAACGTAGATGGAACGCTGGACACAACTTTTACCTCGCCATTTACAACGGCTCAATTCGTTGAGCAGCCCGGCGTGCAATCTGACGGCAAGATTGTGATCGGCGGCGTATTTACGATCAGCGGTTACAACAACATCGCTCGGCTGAACGCTAACGGATCGATTGACACTACATTCAATGTTGGCGGAACCGGTACCAACGGCGGTGTCTACACAATACTCGTTCTTGCCGATAACCGAATTCTCGCCGGCGGCGACTTTACGTCATACAATGGCGTGGCCAGACAGGGCGGCGCGCGCCTCACTGCCGCCGGGGCTCTTGACACTACTTTTGTTCCGCCCGCGGGGCTTGATTTCTCGAGTGCTGAATATGTCGCAGTAAAACCTAATGGGCAGTATGTGGTTGCCGGCGCATTTGTAGATATCGACGCGGGCTTTCCTGTAACGCTGTTGAATACAGACGGCACTATTGATGCCTCATTCAATCCGCCGCAAGCCGATAACACGGGCTATCACGTGGCATTGCAAACGGACGGCAAGATATTGGTCACAGGTTGGTTTAGCAACGTCGAAGTTCTCGGTGGCCTTACGCACCGGAATCTCGTGAGGTTAAATGCAGACGGAACCGTTGACGGAACTTTTACTTCAGCGTTCAATACATTTGGGAGTGTCGCTGCGATGTTGCAGCAACCCGACGGAAAATACGTAATCGGTGGAAACTTCAATTCCGCGAACGCCACCAATCACAGTAACGTAGCTCGATTCAACGCCGACGGAACAATCGATAATTCATTCCAGTCCGGATATGGATTATTTGGCATCGGCAATACCTTCGTAAACGCTCTTGCCCGTCAGACCGATGGAAAAATCTTGCTCGGCGGCAGTTTTTATCAATACAACCAGGATGATGCCCGGAGTCTCGTGAGGACAAACACTGACGGTTCGATCGATTTGACATTTAATCCGATCGGAATTTCAGCCGGATTTCCTTCGATAAATGATCTTCTGATCCAGCCGGACGGCAAGATCATTGTTGCTGGCTCAGGTCTCGATATTGGGTTCCAAACACTGGTTCGATTGAACGCAAACGGAACGGGCGACGCCACATTTGTCCCCGGGAATGGCAACGGAAACATGCAAAAAGTCCTGCGGCAATCTGACGGCAAACTGATTGTCGTCGGCAATTTCACAACCTATGCCGGCCAATCCCGCAGCAGGATCGTGAGATTGAATACCGACGGCACTTTGGACAATACGTTCAACGTTGGAACCGGCACGAACAACCAGATTTCGACGGCTGCGTTTCAGGCGGACGGAAAGATACTCATTGGTGGATTCTTTACCACCTACAACGGAATAACACGCAATCGAATTGCCCGGCTAGATGCCAACGGCACATTAGACACATCCTTTAATCCGCCTTCGGGTGCGAATGGCAGTGTTACTGCGTTAGTCGTTCAACCGGATGGAAAGATCGTTATTTCCGGAGGGTTTACGACGTATGACGGCGCGGCCCGCGTTCGTCTCGCACGCATAAATGCGAACGGAACTCTGGATGCTGCCGCAACAACCGGGATCGAAAACAACTTCCGGGTTGGGCTTAGAAGGCTTATGCTGACCACAGACAACGAGCTTCTGGTGGGCGGACAATTTGTAGCGTACAACGGCACTCCGCGCAACAGTCTTGCGAAACTAAGGCTCACAACCAAAACGCCGTTCGATTTCGACGGCGATGGGAAGACTGACATTTCGATCTTCCGTCCGTCGGTCGGTGAGTGGTGGTATTCGAGAAGCAGTGATGGACAGGTACCGGCAGGGCAGTTTGGGGTGAGCTCGGACACG
>Ga0209798_10000037_pt1 | contig 81326 bp, 73 predicted proteins | sample DOMMetBare3Fresh_FD_187475 | JGI IMG/M metagenome (GOLD analysis project Ga0209798, IMG submission 187475) | Wetland sediment microbial communities from St. Louis River estuary, USA, under dissolved organic matter induced mercury methylation -... | ecosystem: Environmental > Aquatic >...
AAACTGACAGGAAAAACTAACGCTGACATGTAAAAATCTGGAAGCTTTTTTACAGTCTTTTTTAATTTCTGGGCACATGCCCCCCGTAGGTCTTAGATTTCAACCCGACGTTTTTCTTTGGCTCCCCTACCTTGATCTATAACAACAGTAAACTAAATCATTTTTGTCCATTCTCTACCATTTGAACAGCTCTGGTGATCTGGATTACATTTTTATCTCGGTATCTTCCATTCCGATTTTACGATGTATATCTTGGACTTCTGAAATTTCCCTTTCCGTTAGCTCTTCTACATTGATTAGTCGGTTATCGGCATTCTTCGCAGATGATATCAGTTCGTTGAGCTTTACGTGTAAGATGGAAAGCTCCTTATTCTGGCTGCGCTGTATTAGAAATACCATTAGAAACGTAACGATGCCAATATAGATAGATAACCCACGTTCCCAGTTCTGAGAAAATCCATAGAGTGCTCCCGCGATAAGCCAGACAAGAATAGAAAGCATTGCGGAGACAAAACCACTTGCGCTACCCGCCCATTTTGCGAATCGGTGTGTAAAAATTTCAAGCTGGTCAGATATCATCATTTCCATTTGGTCAAAATCATCTGAGTTTAATAGGGAATTACAGGGTCGCGTGGGGGAGCACTTAGATATCAATTTATTTATCAGTATGTTGACGAATTTCATGATTGCCATTTGTATTTGTTATTCATTGGAGACACTTGTACAATTAGTGCCTATCAAGCCGGGTACGTTTATATTGGTCCCAACGAACCAGTTTTTGATCGATACGGTCATCTTGCAGAACTGGCAAAATTATCGATTCCGGCATGGGTGCGTAAGTCCGACGCAAATACCAGACCATTGTCGAGCATGATGTCAATACAGTAAATCATGGAAGCTTTTTTAAGGGTATATCCTACATCAGTTGAATAGAGTTGTGTGTCTCGGAGGGCGGCATCCCGATTATTGGAGATGAGCAGTTCCAACTAACTTCTGGTTGCATATTCGTTTTCTGACATATTAAGCCCTAACAGAGAGAGCAATTTCGAGTGCATGTGTTGATCCCGGCTCAACGTTAAATTGTACTAGATTTTTTGGCTATGTCTGTACGCTGTCGTACCTAGTACAGGCACTACTTCAATCCCGCTGGTGTTCATCGACCTGATTTTGCACGATGTTGGCTCATTGAAGAGCTTTGTAGGTGAATCTACATTTAATTGGCGCTTTTGCATGCCAGCGCTTAATAAGCGAAGGCTTCATATTCGAACAGAGGATGCAAACTATGACAGTCTGCTTAGGGTAAAGTTTTGACGGTGCTTTCAGTGTCGCCTTAGGGTCGGAATTTCACCTTCATTCAAGAGAAAAAATTAATTTTTTGAATGAACCCTTTGGAGCAAAAAAAATCTAGTTAATCCAATCTTCTAGCCTCAATCCGGTAATGCGTTCAAACTCCCGCAAATTATGTGTAACGAGTGTTGCATCGATTGAGAGCGCGTGACAACCAATCCAAAGATCGTTCGCTCCTATCGGGGTTCCGGCATCTTTAAGTTGGGTGAATTGCTTAGCGTAGTGTTCACATAATCTGAGGTTTGTATCGTATACAACAGGTACTGTTTGTGTTAACTGGTTAAGTTGGCGCAATACCTGTGCTTTACGGGTACTTCGTTCCGCTCCCTTTAGCAGTTCAGCATACGTGAAAAATGACATGCATAGAGTAGCATCGTTATCCAATGAGTTGATACGCGTGGCAATACCTGGAGGCTTATTTTTAATGAGGTAGATGAGGATGTTGGTATCCAACATGTAAATCATAAAACCTCGCGGTCTTGCATGACGGGTTGCTGTGCGTAATTTTGCTCAAGTTGGTTGACAAAATCATCATCAAACGCATTGAGCGCTGCAACTAAGGCAGCGCCACGATCAACAGGAAGCGGATGGATAATAAGGTCACCATTTTCGTTGCGGGAAATTTGTACTTGGGTGGCCTCAATACGAAACTCCTGTGGAATACGCACTGCTTGGCTGTTACCGTTTTTAAAAATACGTGTGGTTAAGGTTGACATGAGGCACCTCAAATGTGTGTACATTAGAGTGTGTATTATATTTTCAGTCAGGCATCTTCGCAATCATTTTTTGCATGGTATTTTTGTTTATCTGTTGATAACATTAGTACATAAACCGAAAGGAGCAACAAGTGGCAACTATTGATATCGACAAGCTGACCGAAGCAGAACTCACCGACCTAAATCATCGTGTGGTTGAACGTTTAAGATTTTTGCAACAGATGAGAGCCCATGCTCATATGCTGGATTTTAGCATCGGTGAACGGGTATCTTTCCAAACGGCGGACCGTTCGATGGTGAAAGGCATCGTCACCAAATATAACCAAAAAACAGTGACGGTTATTACCGATTCAGGTCAACGTTGGAACGTTTCCCCAACCTTCCTAAATAAACTCGAATCATCGGCCGTTTCATCCCAGGTCATTAACATGCCGAAAAAATGACACGGTCTTAGGGTTTATACTATAGATACCGGCGTAATGGTAATTCACTAACCTTGCCAACTTTTCAATTTTCGACCAGAAATGGGCGATAATTCTTTATATTAACTCGTAAAAACAGTAAGTTAGTTATTTACATAAGTCTATTTTGATTTGCTCCATAGCGGCCATTGGCTCATATCAACCAATGCATACATTAACGGGCAAATACGGACTGTTGATTTTATTAAAGAAAATTTTTACGTTGATTACTCAAAAATGTGAGCGTTGAATATATTTCTCTAAACACTTTACTTCCAATCTGAATTAGCCTGCTTCATGACAAAAGCCGCAACGTTCTCAATATCACTGGCACTCAGTTGGGCGCCAAATGCAGGCATTGGGCTTTTGCCATTAGTCACTTGATTAATAATCGCTTTCTCCGAATACATGCCATTTTTTTCTAAAGCGGTTTTTTTTAGGGTTTTTTCAGGGGCCAAAACATTCAAGCCATTGTTATGACATCCAACGCAGTTATTCATAAATATTTTTTTACCCGCTTCAGCATCGGCTGCTCCCGCTAAATTGATAAAAGTTAAGTACAGCGCGCTTGTAGCAATTAAAGTGAATTTTGTTTTCATTTTTTCTACCTCATAATCAAGTTTTAAACAAAAATAAACCTAATAGAATAGGAGTTTGTCAATGCTATAAGTTTTGTAATTGGGTTACAGATTTGTAAGTGGCCATATAAATATTAAAGTAACTCTCGTAAGGGGCGCTTTTTATAAACTAGCCTTTGCTTTGAGAAGATAGCTCTAATAACAAATTGAATCAAGAGGTATTTCCTTAATAGCGTCAATAAAGAATTCATCATTTTATGGTTTTATGTTGTATCTATTTAATTCTGCAAAGAATCGATGAACAAATTGCTATTTCGAGCCAAGTGAGCGCCAGACATCTTACTGATACAAGCTTCATGCTTTGCAACGGTTAGTATATCCATCGCACATGACATTTTGACGCTGGGGTTTTTGTCAAAGGACGCCGTGAATCCGTACCTGGTGGCTTTCGACAGCATCGGTGTTGGCGAAACCTTTGCCTAATAACCTAGTTCCTGCATCAGCTATGACGAAATTTGAAATTTAACGGGTATAATCAGGAGACAAATTATCAGTGCTTGTCGTGAAGTGCCTCAGCACATACTTTTTTGGAGCTTAATTTAATTCACCCTTGGAAAAAGGTGCAGGGCGGGACGCAACTCTGGATAATCAGTTGAAAACAGTCGGGTATGACAGGTTCTGTTTGGAAAGATTTTTGAAAAATCCGATCAAGTCCCAAGTTATAGGACAATTATTTAAAATTCAAGAACTACAAGACAGCATCGAGCAGCCAGGCCGTTCCCTTGCCCAATCGGGACGTTTCACTGCGAAGGCCTCCTGGTCGGGCTGTTCATCATAAGGATGACGCAATAACTCCAATAATTCGTTGACGAGTGAAAAATCACCTTGCTCGGCCTTGTCGATCGCTAGTTGCGCCAAGTAGTTTCTAAGCACGTATTTGGGATTTAAGGCGTTCATTCGGCTGCGTCTTATGGCATCGGCAATACCGTCATTCTGCAGCCGTTCCAAGTAATGTCCTAGCCATTTGTCAAGGCGTGCCCGATAGTCCGGAGTTAATTGTCCGGGCACATAGTAGGCTGCCGAAAAATGTGCAATCGGGTCATCACAGTCTACCGCCAGTTTGCCTAGCAGGCGGAAGAAAATGGTCATGTCGGTTTCGACGCTTTGCAACAGGATTAACAGTTCCCTGATTAATTTATCGTCCGTCTTTGGATCAAAGACGGACAAGCCCAGTTTAGCAGTCATCATGGCCTGCCAGTTCTGCTCAAACGTTTTGGTATAAACCGTCATTGCCTGTTGCAGTGGTTCGGCTTCTTCAATAAGCGGATAAATGGCATTGGCTAGCTGACCGAGATTCCAGTACGCGATTTGCGGCTGGTGGCCGAAACGATAACGCCGCTCCCCAGCATCGGTCGTATTTGGGGTCCAGTCCGGATCATAATTTTCTAGCCAGCCATAAGGTCCGTAATCGATGGTCAAACCGAGTATCGACATGTTATCGGTATTCATCACGCCATGGACAAAGCCGACACGCTGCCAATGCACAATCATCTCCGCGGTTTTGCGGCAGACTTCTTCAAACCAGTTGAGATAGATTTTCGTTGACGGTTTGCCCAAATGCGGAAAATCGGTGCGTATAGTGAAATCGACGAATTTACGCAGCAGTTCAATTTCGCGGCGCGCGGTCAATATCTGGAAATGGCCGAAACGGGTAAAGGACGGTGCCACGCGGCATATCACCGCACCAGGTTCGGCTCGGGGATTGCCGTTGTAGAACATATCCCTGATCACTTGCTCTCCTGTAAGTGTAAGACTTAACGCGCGCGTAGTCGGTACGCCCAGGTGAAACATGGCTTCGCTGCACAAAAACTCGCGAACCGACGAGCGCAACACAGCCAAACCGTCGGCGTTGCGAGAATATGGCGTAAGCCCTGCCCCCTTAAGCTGTAAAGCCCAGCGCTGGTTCTTGCTGTTGATAACTTCGCCGAGATTAATGGCTCGGCCATCACCAAGCTGTCCGGCCCAATATCCAAACTGGTGGCCTCCATAACAAGTTGCATAAGGCTCCATGCCTTTTGTCAGTCGATTGCCGGTAAATACCTGAACAAAGTCATCGGATTCAAATAGTTGGGTAGACAAATCCAGTAATTCAGCCACTTCCCTGGAATAAGCCACCATTTGCGGTTTTGCAGATGGAGTCGGCGTTACCCTTGAGTAACAACTGCCCGTGATCTGGCGGCGATAATTAGCGGTCTCAATATCTCCGGGCAGTTCGCGGATAAACCGATTGTCGAAAATCAGATCATCGAGGTTGGAGATCTTTGCTTTAGCATTCATAAAGACATAGTAACGGCTTGTGATGGCTCGCCGAACCTAAAAATGGTTCAAAACGATTTGTACAGATTAACACAGATCGACGGCGGCACCGACAGATCTGACCGGTACACAGATGATTTACGTTCGGCAGGCCTTCACCGGAAATAGGAATTCCCACTCTTTAAAACAGGCAGCCTGTCCTTTGTAGAGGCCATTACAGTCAGATAGATTCCAGACGGTTGCGTTTTTGATCACGAATCGCTGGCCAGATTTTGCTATTCGAATACCCTCGTAATTGTCGATATAGCCTGTCTTTGTAACCTTCGACAATAATCTATTCCTTTCGGACTGATTGGCAGGTTCTGCAGATAACCTGGAGGGCAGGCTGGTGAATTCTTCCCAGCTGAACTCAAATAATTCCAATGCCTTTAGATTGGCATAATTAAAAATAGGATCAGGGGCGGTATTGTGAGAGACAACCGCAAACGGTGCGTAAAACAGTTGTATGGCAAATTGCTCTTGTGTTGGAGGAAGCGCCTGAAGTAATTCTTTTCCAAATAGTTGAAGGTAGCTATTTCTGATAATGGAAACATGCTCGACTTGGAAGTTATTCGCTTCAGCAGGAAAATGCATGAGGATCAATCAGTGCGGGTGGAAGTTCTCTCGGGATTTACAAAAAACCGGTTTTACAAGGGCTTCCTGGGGCCGTGTAAACGAATTAGTAATGCCGCTTCATCATGACTTAAGCCGGACCCCTGCATTAACTCATTGATACTTGCACCAGAGCGGACTTTTTGTATGTCCGAACTGTAAGGGTGCATATCAGGTTCATTTTTTTGAAAATCGGAAATTTTTGCGAGTAATGCGTTTAATTGTTCCCCCGTCGTGACAATACGGCTATCCACGGTTATTGCAGCGGAACACAAACCGGCGATATCGTTGGTGATGCCATGAACCAGATTATTAACAACTCGGTAATCGCGCTTGAGTTTCAAATGCGTTCGAACCAGCCATAAAAGAACGAGCAGATTGGTTAGGGTCGCGGCGATAATTGCAATCAGTACTGGAGTAATCATTATACCATTTCGTCAATATGTGCTAACGGATCAGTGGTTGGTTCATCCGGCGCCTGTTTATTTTCTTGGGGATGCTGTTTTGAGGAGTTATCGTTTTTTTTAATTTTATCAGGTTTTAAGACTGGATAAGCAGGCGACAAGGGTTGTATTTCGAACATACTAACCTCCTAATTAATGGAAATTTTCTATTTAATTCAGCATTGCATCGTCAAGGCTTCGCAATAGGACCAGAAGCAGCCGTTGGCACCAGATTTAATAATTTGGCACGTTCTTCGTCGTTGGCGCCATATCGGGAGAAAGCTTGCGACATCAATACCAAAACGACCCGCCGGTTCTTGAAGCGGCCTTCTTCTGTTTTATTATCGCCGATAGGGTGAAATTCTCCATAACCGATTGCCGATAAACGTGATGGCATAATGCCTTCTTTAATAAATTCATGCACTACACTCGTAGCCCTGGCGGATGACAAATCCCAGTTTGAGCGAAACTTGATATTATCAATCGGCTTATCATCGGTATGGCCTTCAACATTGATGGCATTGGGTAAGGAATGTATGACTTCGGCCACTTTTTTCAACACAGGCACAGCTCTTTTCGATAACGCCGATTCTCCGCTTAAAAATAGCAGTTCGCTATTCATTTCAAGTTCTATCCAGTAATCATTTTTTTTGACCGCAATTAGCTTATCTTCAATAAAAGGTTCCAATTCCTTTTCAAATTGCTCGGACACATCAGCTAATTGCCTTCTTTCTCTTAATATCTCTTCGCTTAACTCACGTCTTTTTTCGAGTTCGACGGGATTTTCCATTGGGATCGGTTGAATAACCGTGGGCGGTGTGCCGATTGGAATCGGGTCATTGATCAATATTGGAGTTTTATCTGGGTCGGGTTCTCCCACCTTATCCGGCTGCTCCAGTTGCTGTGGTTCGTTTTGTGAAAAGGCATCGCCCAATGAGTCGGTCAGTCTTTTATATTTTCCTACGTTCACTGATGACATTGAATACATGACGACAAAGAAAGCAAACAAAAGCGTTATGAAATCGGCATAGGACACCATCCATCGATCATGATTATTTGTATCATCGAGGATTTTTCGTCTGCGCCGCGCCATAATCAGATGCTGCTATTCTTTTGCAAATAGCCGTCCAGTTTCAACTCGATATTTCTAGGATTTTCACCTTCTGCGATAGAGGTTAAGCCAACTGCTATCATTTCCCTGGATTGCGTTGAGGCAAAAATGTGCGCTTTCAATTTATTGGCAATGGGCAAAAACAGCAAATTTGCAGAGGCTACTCCATAAATAGTTGCCACAAATGCCGTAGCAATTCCTTCTCCGAGCAGCGCTGGATCGGCCAGATTTTCCATCACATGAATCAATCCCATGACAGCGCCCAAGATACCAATCGTTGGCGCATAGCCGCCCATGGCTTCGTACAGTCTGGCGGCCTGATAGTCCAAATTTTCCTTGGCCGACAGCTCGACTTCCAGTATATCGCGTATCACTTCGGGTTCATTGCCATCAACCAAAAGTTGTAATCCTTTGTGTATGAATGGGTCCTTTTCTTTGTTCAGCTCATTTTCCAGGCCTAACAAACCTTCCTTGCGCGCCAACATACTCCAGTTAATGATTTTGACAACATGGCGTTTCTGATTGATTTTCTGTGGAAGAAAGATCCATCTGGACATTTTAAGGCTCCTGATAAAAATAATTGGCGGAAAATGTAACAGCGTTGCACCTATGGTTCCCCCGAACACAATAATCAAGGCTGAGCCATTGAACAATGAGCCGATCTGGCCACCATCCAGCATATTTCCCACTAATAAGGCGCCTAACCCCAGCAGAATTCCGATTATACTCAATATATCCATTAACTCAGCCCAAGAATAGATTCAAGGCACAATGCAAGAGGGTAACTTATCAGATTTTGTAACATGCACTATCAAGTGGGCCGCTGGAAATAAGAAAATAGAAAAAAAACGCCATCTTTTTCACCCTAAATCTTGTTTCTCGATCATTCATTTATCTCCATCCCGACAATCTTGAACGCAATCGCAACACTGCCTGCGTACAAATCTGACTGACTCTGGATTCGCTGATATTTAATACCTCGCCAATTTCCCGTAAATTGAGTTCTTCATCGTAATAGAGCGAGATAATCAGCCGCTCACGCTCCGGAAGGCCAATAATGGCGTTTGCCAGAGCCTGCTGAAATCCTTCCCGGCTCAATTCATCATCTGGTTTTTCTTCCTGGGGATGAGATTCTTCGAAAGCATGTTCACCCGTTTCGGCCAATTCTTCCACACTGAAGATCCTGCAACTGCTGGCGTCCTGCAAAATCAGGTTATATTCATCGAGCGTTATACCTAAATGTTTAGCAACATCGACATCTCTCGCTGCGGCTCCGGTTTTATTTTCGATGGTTTTGATGGCATCAGCCACCATTCTGGATTTTTTATGAACTGAACGTGGTGTCCAGTCGGATCGCCTGACTTCATCCAACATGGATCCACGAATGCGAATACCGGCGTAGGTCTCAAAACTGGCACCCTGCGTCGCATCAAAATTTTTGATGGCTTCAAGCAGGCCCAGCATTCCGGCTTGAATTAAATCATCAATCTGGACCGAATCTGGCAGTCTGTTTAATAGGTGATAAGCAATGCGTTTGACTAAAGGCACATTTTGCATGACACGCTGATCCGTACCCCCGAGTTGCACCGAGGAATACATAGCCACACCACTCATGCAATGGTCTCCTCCGAACTGTATTGGATCATTCTTTCAATAAAAAACTCGAGATAACCGTCAGCCTGCGATTTTACTGGCCAGGTGTTAATTTTACCGGCGATGGTTTTTATGGCAAGTGAAGCTTTGCTTCTCGGAAATCCTGTAACTATCGGCGTTTGTTTTTGCACGGATTTGCGTAGATATTCATCATAAGGCACAGCACCGGCAAATTGTAAGGTGACATCAAGATAATGATCCGTTACTTTAGTTAATTTCAGAAATAATGCCTGTCCTTGCTGCAGGGTCTGAACCATATTGGTCACGACATGAAAATGGGAGAGTCCATAATCCCTGTTAAGCAGCTTGATAAACGCATAGGCGTCGGTCAATGAGGTGGGTTCGTCGCAAACAACGATGAGAATCTCCTGACAGGCGCGGGCAAAATTGACCACGCTGGCCGATATACCGGCCGCCGTGTCAACAATCAGTACGTCGATATCCTGATCCACTTCACTGAATGCCCGAATTACCGCGGCCTGTTCAATGCTGGAAAGTTCGGACATTTTTTGAATACCGGAAGCGCCTGGAATGATCTTCAGACCGGAGGGTCCTTCCAGCATGATGTCATTCAGTGTCTTTTCTCCCGACAGTACATGAGAAAGATTGAATTGGGGATACATGCCTAATAGAATATCGACATTAGCCAGACCCATGTCAGCGTCAAGCAAAGCCACTCGCTGACCCATTTGTGATAGGGCTATGCCAAGATTAACGGACAGATTGGTTTTACCCACCCCACCCTTGCCGCTCGTCACAGCGATGACGCGAACAGGCTTTATTTTGTTCATATTTCTTATTCCGGCTGCTTGATCAGGTTGCATAGGCATAGTCCTGGTTTGTCCAGGCTTTATTATTTCCATCATTGGTATGATCGCTTTCACTATTCAACTGAGCCACACATTGCTCGATTAAGGTATGGGGAGAGGGACGACACATGTCTTCAGGTACTTGTTGACCATTTGCAATGAACGATAAAGGTAGATTGTGCTCGATTATCGAAGAAATTGCCGAACCGATGGTGACCGCTTCATCAAGTTTAGTCAAAATACTCGCTTGCGGTTCAAAAATTTGAAACGCATTGATAATTTCATTGATGGCCCTGTATTCGGTTGCGGCAGACATCACCAGGTAAGATTTGATAGAAAGGCCGCTTAGCTGCAATGTATTAATTTGTTCGGCCAGTTTCATGTCTCGTTGACTCATACCGGCCGTATCGATCAAAATCAGGCGCTTATCGGAAAAACCATTAATCAGATAACTCAATTCTTCGGCGCTAGATGCAACCCGAACTGGCACATCGAGGATACGGCCATAAGTATTCAGTTGTTCATGGGCTCCTATGCGGTAATTGTCAGTGGTAATCAAGGCTACCTGTTTCGAACCATGCTTCAAAATAAATTTGGCAGCCAATTTTGCAATGGTGGTTGTTTTACCGACACCGGTTGGCCCGACTAATGCCGCAATGCCTCCATGTTCCAGTAAATTATCTTCTGCGATAGGCAATACTTTAACCAGCATTTCCTGTGCTTTCGCAAATACAAGCCCAGCATCCGTATAATTGGTAAAACGGTTTACAATCTTGACACTCAGTTTTTTTGAAATACCCATACCAGCCAAACGCTGAAGCAAATCGTTCCTGACTGAGTCAGGCTGTGATTGCTGAGTCCAGCTGATTTCCGATAACCTGGTATCCAGTGCGGCCCTTAACGATTTCAATTCCTTATTCATTTCAATCAATAATTTCTCTGATACACTGCTCGATTTATCAGGCCATTTGATAGGCTGGATCGGATTTTCCTTAACTTCAGATGTTTGTAGTTGGTTCATTTTTTCAGCGAGTGTTGCCGAATTTCCCCGGAGCTGGTTTTTTTCGGCATAGCCGGCGTACTGACCAGGCTTACTGGTCACCGGCTGCTGTTCGGATAATAATCCCTTTGTAGCCGGTTTTCTCGGGTTGTTAAAAATATGGAGGCGTTTTTTTTCGGCTTCAAAATCGGGTAGGTCGATTTTTTTTGTCTCAGGTGTCTGAACTTGCAGCTCTTTTACCGATGACGGCTGTTCGGAGACCTGTTTTTGTAATTTGTTGTGAATCAACTGTTCATCAAAATCTCGGGCCGCAATGATTTCCACACCATTTTCGACAGACCTGTTAGACATAATGACGGCATCCGAACCCAATTCTTCCTTAACCATACGCATGGCCTGACGTATGTCGGCAGCAAAAAATCGTTTTATTTTCATTAAATTGCCTCATGTATTATGCGCGCCTTCCAACCGTTGAAACCACTTTGATCTGGCGATCGGCGGGTATCTCGTTATAGGACAGGACATGTAAACTTTGAATAGAATGGCGGACGAAGCGAGATAACCAGGGGCGTATGTAGGAAGAAACCAGTAATACCGGCGTTTGTCCTTCCACTTCCATTTTTTGCGTACTATCTTGCAACGATTTGTGCATTTGCTCCGCTAAACCTGGTTCAATTCCGACACCGCTTTCGCCAGCTGTCTGTAATGATCTATGCAACAACTGTTCCAACTCATGATCCAAAGTAATAACCGTCAATTCATTTTGTATCCCGCTGATTTCATGAATGATTAACCGGCCCAGTGAGCTACGTACCGCTGATGTCAAAATGTCGGGATCTTGACTTTTGGTCCCGTATTCCGCCAAAGTTTCGGCGATGCTGCGTATATCCCGGATAGGTACTCGTTCTTGTAACAGATTCTGTAAGACCTTGACCACTACACCTAACGGCAATGTTTTCGGTACGAGATCCTCTACCAGTTTCGGTGCTGATTTAGCCAGATTTTCTAGGATTTTTTGTGCTTCCTCGTAACCCAACAGCTCATGGGCATGGGCCTGAAGTAGATGGCTAAGATGAGTTGCCACAACGGTTCCTGGATCAACCACGGTATATCCTAAAGTTTGCGCATGATCTTTCTGATTCGGCTCTATCCAGACCGCATCCAGGCCAAAAGCAGGATCCTGACAGCTTTTGCCCGGTAAATTACCAAACACACGCCCTGGATTAATAGCCATTTCCATTTCGGGTATCACGTCCGCTTCACCCACAGTTACACCCATCAGTGATATTCGGTAAGTTGTTGGACTCAAATCAAGATTATCGCGAATATGCACCGAAGGAATTAAGAAACCCAGGTCTTGGGACAATTTTTTTCGGACGCCCTTAATACGTGTCATCAATTGTCCACCTTGGTTTTTGTCAACCAACGGAATCAGCCGGTAACCAACCTCCAATCCGATGATATCGACCGGCATCACATCATCCCAGCCCAATTCTTTGATTTCTGGCATTGTTTTTGGATGTGCAGTCAATGGGTAATCAATATCAACCAATTCTGCAGTTTTTTGGCTCTTGTCTATCCAATAAGCAGCACCTGCCAGTAACGAGGCCAGCATGATGAAAACCAGGTTAGGCATGCCTGGAATAATTCCCAGCAACCCAATCACGCCGGCTGTAATCATTAAAGCTTTGGGATTTTCAAATAATTGTGTGCTTACCTGTTGCCCGATATTCTGGCCACTACTCCCTACTTTTGTAACAACCAGCGCAGAAGCCGACGACAACAGCAATGAAGGAATCTGGGCGACTAAACCATCACCAATGGTCAGTAAAACATAAATTTTACCGGCCTCCGCAAAGCCTAAGCCATGTTGGCCCATACCAATGGCCAAACCACCAATTATATTGACAAATAAAATAATGATGCCAGCAATCGCATCACCCCTGACAAATTTACTAGCACCATCCATCGAGCCGTAAAAATCCGCTTCGGTAGCAACTTCCGCGCGGCGTGATCGCGCTTCGTCCTGGGAAATAAGTCCAGCGTTCAAGTCCGCATCGATAGCCATTTGTTTGCCTGGCATGGCATCCAGAGTAAAACGGGCTCCGACTTCAGCCACCCGGCCCGCGCCTTTGGTGACAACGACAAAATTGATCACCACAAGAATGATAAATACGACTAAACCGACTGCAAAATTACCGCCGATAACAAATTCGCCAAAAGCCTCGATTACTTTACCGGCAGCATCGCCGCCATTGTGTCCCTCCAGCAGAACAATGCGGGTTGAGGCTACATTAAGTGCCAGACGCAACAGGGTAGCTAGCAGGATAACCGTAGGAAAGGCTGCAAATTCCAGCGGCTTCAGGGTATAAATAACAACCAGTAGGGTAATTAACGAGAAGGCGATATTAAACGTAAACAATAAATCCAGTATGAATGCCGGTAACGGTAACATGATCATAGCCAGGATCATCACGACGACAAGTGGCGCACCTAACTCGGCTTTACCCAGCAATTTGACTGCGGACATGACTTTTGTCAAATTCATTCGTTATTTCTCCTGCCTGAACTCATCGGGGACTTTAATATCTCTTGGCGGCAACGGTTCATCCCAGTGGTTTTGACGGGCCGTCTTCAATTGATAGACATAAGCGAGAACCTGGGCAACAGCCAAGTAAAGCCCTTGTGGTATTTCTTTATTGAGGTCGGTCGCATAATACAGTGCCCTGGCCAGCGGAGGTGATGCCAATAGCGGCACGTTGGCGCCGATCGCGATATTCCGGATTTGAGCAGCCATCAAATCGACGCCCTTGGCAACCAGTTTTGGCGCACTATTCGAGTTTTGCTCATATTTCAATGCTACCGCATAATGACTGGGATTGGTTACAATCACATCCGCCTTTGGCACTTCGGCCATCATTCGATTTTGCGCCAATTCCATCTGCATTCTGCGCATACGTCCTTTTACTTCGGGGCTGCCTTCGGATTCTTTCATCTCGTCCTTGATTTCCTGTAAAGACATTTTCAGTTTTTTACTGTGATCCCACAGTTGATAAGGGACATCAATGATTACCACCACCATTAATGAAGCGCTTAAAATTAAATAGCTGAAACTGATGATATGAATTCCGTGGATAATGGATTGGTCTATTGACTCTGAGCCTAGTCCCACGAGCTCGTTGACAAATCTCCTAAAAAGCACAACCGCAACGAGAAAAAGTAATAAAAACTTCAATAAGGCTTTAAACAGTTCGATTAGTCCTCGCAAGGCAAACAGCCTTGCGAGTCCCTTGATGGGATCCAGTTTGTCCAGCTTGGGAGAAATGGCGTCCCAACTAAACACCCAGCCGCCCAATGCCAAAGGAGAGATGATTGCAGCAGCAACCATCGCTACCATAAATGGCGCTATCAGCACGACGCCATCGGTCATGATTCGTTTGAAATATATGATCGGCGTGACCGGATCAAAAATAATTTCACGACTGAGTTGAAACTGAGTCCGCATCATTCCCAGTAAGCTATTGGCAATTTGATCGCCCAGCATTAGGAATAATAAGGAACTTGTCATCAGCATCACAAAGGTATTCAGTTCTCTGGAACGAGCAACCTGACCTTTTTTGCGGGCATCCTCTAGACGCTTACTGGTAGGTTCTTCGGTTTTTTCCTGATCCGATTCTTCCGACATGACGGTCTAAAGTCTCAATAATTTGCCGATCAAATCATAGGCAGCGGTTAAAATACCGGTAAATTGATCGAGCAGAACTGGTAAAGTTTGCCACATCAACAGAATTCCAAGCATTAACGTGACCGGAAAACCGACTGAAAAAATATTGAGTTGCGGTGCCGCCCGAGTTGCAACACCGAAAGCAACGTTAATCAACAACAGGGTAATAATGACTGGCATGGCCAATAATAGTCCACCGGCAAACATGCGAGTACTCCAGACCAGGATCGTCCAGATATCGACTTTATTGATGCCCTGGATTCCTATAGGCAAAGAGTTGAAGCTATCCAGCAGCATCCTTATCAATAATAAATGCCCATCCATACCCAGAAAAATCAATATTGTGCTTATTACATAAAACTGCGCAACCACCGGCACCTGCTGCCCGTTTTGTGGATCGATCATGGATGCAAAACCCAATCCCATACTTAAGGCAATACCTTGGCCGGCAAAAACGACGGCAGCAAAAACCAGTTGGACTATAAAACCGCTCAGCAGACCTATTATCAGCTGCTGGACCGCGACCATTAGGCCTTCATAACTGAACATTTCAATAGCCGGCAAAGATGGTAACAACGGCATGATAACAAACGTCAAAGTTACGGAAAGAATCAGCCTGACTCGGGCCGGAACCGACTGTATACTGAATACCGGCACTGCGACGAACATGGCGCTAATGCGTAATAACGGCCATATAAATGAAGCTATCAGGCCAATTATTTGAGCTTCGGTAAAGTTCAATGATTTAACCTATTAACTGTGGAATTTCGCGGATTAAATCCTGAAAATAATCCAAAAACACCTGTAACATCCAGGGTCCTACAAGCAACAGAACCAGCCCGATGACTATTAGCTTGGGAACAAAAGTCAGCGTCGTCTCATTAATCTGGGTTGCCGCTTGAAACATAGCAATAATTAGGCCTATTGCCAGAGACGGTAACAACACCGGCGCCGTGAGTTTAACGGCTACTATCATTGCTTCCTGGGTGACTCTGTAAATTGTTTCCGGTATCATTTTGCTCCAGGGCCGTTGTATTGATGTTATTAAAGGGCAAAGGCACAAAGGCGAAGGACGATAGAGCAATTATTTAAGGAATGCTGCCTCTTTCGAATCATGCCGGTTTTTAAATTTGGCGCGACAATGAATTATGTTAACTAATCAGCTCGTATAAAAACTGGCTGCCAGCATTTCCATAATCAATGACCAGCCATCAGCCAAAACAAACAACATGATCTTGAACGGTAAAGATACAATCATCGGCGACAACATCATCATACCCATCGACATTAAGACACTGGCGACCACCAGATCAATAATCAAAAACGGCAAGAAAATTAAAAACCCGATCTGAAAAGCCGTTTTCAGCTCGCTAGTCACATAGGCAGGTAACAATAATGAGAACGGTACATTTTCTGCCGACTGTAAATCGGTCTTGCCAGAAATTCTGATAAACAGCTCAAGATCGGACTCGCGGGTTTGTTTCAGCATAAACAGCCTGAACGGCTCCGATGCTTTGTTCAGCGCAGTGGGCACGTCCATTTTTTCTTCCAGATAAGGCTGTACCGCATCACTGTTCACTTTCTCCAAAACCGGCATCATAATGAAAATGGTTAAAAACAGTGACAAGCCAAGTAACACTTGGTTACTTGGCGCCTGGCCTGTACCCAATGCCTGCCGCAATAAACTCAGGACAATCATAATCCGGGTAAATGACGTCATAGTTAGCAATAATGCAGGCAAGACGGTCAACAGAGTCATTAAGGCCAGAATCTGGATCGTTACGCTATAGCTCTGGCCACCCTGTTTATTGGTAGTCACAGACATAGCCTCTATACCCGGCGCAGCCCAAAGTGGTGTATCGATTAGCAAATAAATAAAGACTATGGCAACCAACTTCACCAAACTGTTTTTATGCATCAGGCTGTCCTTTCAACGCTTGTGTCAGTTTTTGAGAGAATCTGTTGCCAATACCGCTAGTTTGCATTGTGTTCAGGCAGTCCTCACCATCCAAAACATGCAAGGTCTCTATTCGTCCAGGAGTTACGCCCAGTATGAGCTGCTTTTTTCCAACTTCCAGCAGAATGACTTTTTCCCGCATTCCCAATGATAATCCGCCGACGATACGCATTTGTTCCGTACCGTTGATTGCTAGCCCGTTCAATTTTCGCACAGCCCAGACGCAGAAAAAAAAAGCACTCAAAACTATCAATAAACCTAAACTCCAATTAAAAATATTTCCGGTAGTCGCACTACGGATTAGCGGTTTTGATATTTCTGCGCCGTCCCCGGCCAAACATACAGGTATCTGACAGAATATGAGCCAGCAAAGAAGTCTAGGGAAATTCATCAGGCTAATCTTTTCACTCGCTCTGACGGACTGATTACATCCGTTAACCGGATGCCAAATTTTTCGTTCACTACAACCACTTCCCCATGAGCGATTAAAGTGCCGTTCACCAATACATCAAGAGGCTCTCCGGCAAATCGGTCCAATTCAACGACAGCGCCCTGATTAAGCTGTAATAAATTTCTGATGTTAATTTGGGTCCGGCCAATTTCCATGGAAACGGTAACGGGAACATCCAGAATGACATCCAGATTAATTTCATCTGATGCGGTTGTCGATTTTCGATAGTCAACCTGGCTATCAAATTCCTGGAAGGCCGCTGTCTCAAAATCATCAACTGTTTGCTTGTTTGGATCTTCACTCATGGTTTATTCACTCTTGCTTGCGTTAAGCCAATTGACTATCGGCTCATTGGATTATCTTTTCAATGATCTGCAATGCATAATTCCCATCGGATACACCGACTTTAGCCGCAAATACAGGAATTCCTTCCGCTTTAAGTTTGACGGTTTCAGGCATTTCAATGGGTATCACATCGCCCTTTTTTAACTGCATGACTTCTTTTAAACTCATATTTTTTTCAACCAAAAGGCTATTCAAGTTCAATTCCGCCCGCAAGACCTCATTTCGCAATGCAGCTTGCCAACTACCGTCTATATCACCCGTGTCACCGGAAATCGCATCCAATAAATCCCTGATGGGTTCAACCATGGAATAGGGCATGGTAATGTTGATATCGCCTCCACCACCTTCCAACTCCACATGAATGGTGGAAATGACTACAATCTCCCCAGGATCGACGATATTGGCAAACCGTGGATTAACTTCAGCGCCCAGATATTCAAAGTTGAGCTCCATGACGGGCTTCCATGCCTCTTTTAGATCCTTGAAAATCATTTCAATAATTAAACTGATTATCCGCATTTCGGTCGGCGTAAATTCCTTGCCTTCGGCCTGGCTATAAAATTGACCGTTCCCGCCAAAAAAATTGTCTACAATGGTGAATACTAGTCGGGGTTCCATTACTATCAATGCACGGCCCCGTAATGGATTGAACTTTACAACACTCAAATTTGTGGGTATTAGTAGTCCTTGGATATACTCTGAAAACTTTTGGACCTGAATGCCCGATATGAAAATCTCTGCAGAACGACGTAAAAAATTGAATAAGGAAATACGAAATAACCGGGAAAATCTTTCATTAACCATTTCCAGAGTCGGCATGCGCCCTCGAACAATCCTTTCCTGGCTGCTGAAGTCATAGACCCTGGTGTTTTTATTGCCCGAAAATTCATCATTATCGATGCCGATTTCCGTTTCAATACCTATATCACCTTCGTCAACACCGTTTAACAGTGCGTCAATTTCTGCCTGCGAGAGTAAGTCACTCATACTTTATTGCATGACAAATGAAGTGAAAAATATTTCTTCTACTTGGCTTTTACTCGACATTTTTTCCAAAACAGCTATCACATCGGACAATATGGCGGCTCGTAATTTGTCCTTACCTTCCCGGGTCATTAAATTCGCTGCCTCCTGAGCGTTTATCAGCATCAATAAATTATTCCGTATCATGGGATCATTTTTTTTCAAAGCTTCTACAGTAGCCGCATCCTTAACTAGGAAAGACAATGAAATCGACACCAACTTTATCGATGTAGACTTAGAAAAACTGACCACAAGCGGTTTACCAAAATCATAATAAAGTTTTTCTGAGGCATGTTCCTTGTCTTCCGATTCGGATGCATCCCCATGTTTTTCCTTTTTGCTGCCTTTGCTATCTCCTTCGGCTTCAGCGGCGCCATGTCCTTTGATAAAAAAGAAATAACCTGCGCCTCCACCGCCAGCTAACAAAATAACAGTCGCGACTATGATGATAATAAGTTTTTTGGAAGATTTATTCTCTTCCTCTTTTTTATGTTCAGCCATAATATTAATCTGTTGTTAATAACAATTAAGGTAGCAATTTAAAGACCATAAAAAATAATTCATGTAAAAACAGGCGCATGAATTTATTTTCCGCTCATTAATCCAGAAGGGGAAAATTTCGACCTCTACTACAGTATAGAAGATACTGACAAAAAAACTGCTCGGATTAGTAAAAAAGGGCTTTATAAAATAACGAGATAGAAATGCTAATAAAGGTGGGTAAATATCTTCAATAGATCAAGGACTTTAAAAAGCGATAATATATAAACAAAGCGGCATAATGCTTTCCGGCTTATGCATTTATCCAAACACTTAAGCTCATACCCTCGTGTAGACTGCAAATTCCTATTGTGACAATATTTTGACGGCCTAAAAAACAATATGCCCCGCCTCAATAATCCAAATGACCGGTTTACGGCTTTGCTGGCCGCTAATCGTCTTGACGCCACACTATTGGAATCTCAATTCGACCGCCGGCATCATCAGCTGGTTTGGGTCAATCAGCAGGATCAAATTTTCATGCTAACCCGGACACGAACATTCGATTTAATAATTTTGGCATTTAATGAACAGGCCTTAGAAATCATAAGATATGTCAGGAACTCTGATGGCCCCAACCGCAATACACCACTAATTGCCTTGCTGGATTCTGAAGATATTGAGCAGCAAAAAAAACTGATTGATGCCGGTTTTAATGATTGCCTGATAGGTGAAGCATTGGAAAAGCAGTTGTGTCAGAAAATCGAGTATTGGAGAGACAAAAATAATTCAGCTGTAGCTTTGAATTATATTCAGATTATCCAAAGTAAAACCAAACATAACCATCGGCTGACTCTGATCATTTTTAACAAGTTGTTCGAAGAATTGCCCAGTCAAATTGAAATCATCAGGGATGCGCTGAACAGCCGGCAATATAAACTGGCCGAAGAAACCGTTCATAAATTACATGGATCGGTGAGTTTTTGTGATTTAGAAGATATGAGGGAGTCCGCTTTTGCCATGGAAAAAAGCCTAATAAATCATAACTATGAAGCTGTTAGCCATCATTTTCTGATGTTACAGGAATATATTTTGAATTTTACCCGTTATCAGCAATTAATCCTGGCTAATATTTATTCTTTAAGCAAGTGATCAACAGATCGTGCTTATCCGGTTGACACATACCGTAAAAACAACACGGCATCATTCAAGTCGGAAGTGGGGCGTCGCGCCGGTTTTCTGGGCCTGCCGATGGACGCAGCAACTGGTTCACCGCGAATTAGGCACGGAAGTGGTTTTTCCCGCTCGGTGTCTGCGACAACAGGGTAAGCATGATTCAGATTATTGAGTTTGGCGTCTGGCATTTAGCACGCGTTATGTGCGTATAGATGCAATGACCATCATGCCAGGGCAGATTTGTATTATTGATATCAAAAGCAATATCGGAGATAACATTCCATGGTTTCTGGTATTCTAGAGCGCGGAGTGAAACTCAAACCGAAACGGCGATAGCATTTTCTAAACCTAAATGGCCTTCAGGATGGGGCATGACGCTTCTTTAAATTCAGGAAGCTAAATTTTGAGGTTCAGCGTCGACAATAAACTTTAACGGGGTAAAACGAAATCTAAATACATCACAAGTCAACCATTAGCGTTTGAGCTATCTTTTGCTGTTCGGCAGTGCCTTTTTCGAGAACTTCGTTGACAATATCTTTTGCCGAATCCGCATCACCCATATCAATGTAGGCTCTTGCCAAATCCAGTTTAGTCTCCAGTTCATCCATATCAGTCAGGTCGGAAACACCGAAATCATTTTCCTGAACAGTCGGGTCGTCTAATGGCATATCAAGTGCGAAGTTAAATTTAACGTCGTCGCTTTCGCGCTTCTTGTTGTCCCTTCCATTTAAGCCAGATACGTCGTCGAATGAAAAATCAAAGCCAGGGTAATCTTCTTTAGGGCTGAATTCCATTTCATTAATTTTTGTTTCCGCAACATCTGAGCTAATGTTGAATTCAATACTTTCGTTATTTCTTAGATCATCAGCAATATGACTATTGTTATCTGCCAAGGCGTTGAAATTGAAATTTACGATGTTGTCTTCAGCAAGGCTTAAATCGTCCTCAGTTGCTTTGATTGCAGCGTTATCGACTGGAAGTAAGTTTGAATCAAAATCGATACTCGTGTTATTTTTTTGATCACCTTCAATGATATCCTCTTTTGCTGTAAAGGAAGTTAAATCAAAATCCAAGACATTGTCTGTTTCCTGATGAAAGTCTGGGCTGATTGAGTCCTCGGCTGCCGGATAATCTAATTGGTCAGGTTTTTCTGCGCCTTTAAAAGGTGTGTCTCTTTTCTCCAGGTTTACTGTTGCAGCATCTGGAGATGCGTTTGTAGCTGGGTCGAAGCTTGCCGCTGCGGCGGAAAATAAATTTGAATCAGGAATGATCTGATGAGCCATATCAGTCACTTTTGCCCAAAATGGCAGGTCATCTTTTTTTCCTGATTCCGCTAATTTAGCGGCATAAGTCTCAAAAGCCTTTTTATTTTCGGTTACATGAAAAATCTCGAGCAATTTCAATTTACAGTCATTCCGCTCGGGAAAATCGTTTATGGCATGACGGACTAACTCTTCGGCCTGTTGATAGCGGCCATAAGCTAAATAAACATCGGCTTCGGAAATTGGATCAATTTCACCTTGATCAATATCGAACGTGTCAAAATCGTTAGCGGTGAATTCACTCAAGAAGGAACTCTCAGCCGATGCTGAATTAATTACATTATTAATTGTACTATCATGAGCCATTTTATTGACTCCAAATGCTTTACCCATACTTGAGGAGGCGAACATACTTTCAGAGTTCGTTTCCTCTTCAACCTTGCGCTTACGCCACCATAGCCAGCCTAACAAGGTCAGTGTTGTTGCTACAATGCCACTGAGTGCCGGATAATAAAAATTCGATGAATTCTCGGCTTCCGCTTGAATTGATGGCTGTGAACTTGGTATGGCGGGTTTGGATTTAATGACGGGTTTAACGGCTTCACCTATGCTTGGTCCTGGCGCGATAGGTTTTTCTTGAACAGGATGAGCAGGCGGCGTTGGTGATTCAACAGGTTGAGCTTTGACAACAGGCTCTGGCTTATTCGATGGCTCTAGAGCGACATTTTCAGGTTTAATTGGTGGTTCTTGAGTAACCGGCGCAGTTTGTGGCTGCTGATTATCCTGGGCAGCGGGTTCAGTCTGGACCGGACGATCCCGGACTGGTCCATTCTGATTCTGTAATGCAGCAAGTTGTTGATCCTTTAAGACGATGATTTGTTGCATGGCCGCCAACTGCTTTTCAAGTACGGCGATTTTGCTTTGGATAGCCTCGTCAGCGTTGGAAATTGCTCGAGCAGACTTATCGAATCCTGCATTGGCGGCTTCGACTTGCTCATTGCCTGGTGCTATATCAGCATTTTTAGAAACCGTTGCTTCCACAGGCGCAACCAGCTTTAACTGGTTGTCCAATTTAGTTTCATTGACCGGATTTGTCTCGGTTGGTGCGGATGATAAACGGTTTTTCCAGGCTATTGTTTGCCGGTTAAATTCGGCTAAGGCCTGTTTCCGTGACCATTTTAAAATGGCCTCCCTTCCAGGAACTTTTAATGTTTTTCCAGCTAATAGCGCATTAACATTTTCCTGATAGAAAGCACGAGGGTTTTCTTGATAAAGGGCTATCATCATTTGTTCGATAGATACATCATCGTCATGGCGCACAGCCGCCGCAACTTTCCAGAGGGTATCTTTTTTTCTTGTAGGGCCGTACTCTCCGTCTCTTGTAAAATGTGTTTGCGTTTTTCTGGTTGTGGCTGGACGTTGATACGGAGTGAACTGGTCCTGTTGTTCGTTTGGAGGATAGCGTTCAGGGCTCGTTAAAACCGGAATAGTCGCCTGCTTATAAACAGCAGGGGGATCTACCAAGACGGTAAATTCACGATACAAATTACCTTTTGGCCAACTCACTTCCAGTAACAGATCTAAAAAAGGCTCTTTCAATGCCTCATTAGAAGTCAGTTTAATGATAACCGAGCCATTAGGTTTAACCAGGGTTTCAAATCGAATTTTTGATAAAAAATAGGACCAGGGTACTCCTGCCTCATTGAATTTATCGGGCGGCGCCAGATTTACCCTGATGTCGGATGGTTTTTCACCCGAAAGTACCAGACCGATCTCAGCATTCAGGTTTTGATTAAGGGCTGAGTGCAATTTAATATCGCCTATTCCTAACGGATGAGCACTAGCCGGCGCCAGTATCGAAAATACCGCTAAAGTTTTAGTCAAATTGCGCACACTTCTCTCCTTCACAATTGTTGCCCTGTTGCTTGCTGCGAACAGAAAAATATAAAGATAAGATAAGCTTAGCCTAGATGTAATTTTTTACCAGAACTTCTGCTATTTGTATGCTGTTTAAAGCAGCACCCTTACGGACATTATCGCTGACCACCCATAAATCGATACCGCGGGGATGCGAAATATCCTCGCGAATACGGCCCACAAAGACATCGTCATGACCTGACGAATCCGTCACTGCGGTTGGATAACCACCGTTTTTGCGCTCATCCACTACCGTGACTCCGGGCGCTTTGCCGAGCAAGTCTCTAACCGTAGCGATATCGATTTTTTCGCGCGTTTCAATATGAATCGCTTCGGAGTGACCATAAAAAACCGGCACCCGGACCGCAGTGGCATTCACCTTGATGTTCATGTCAGCCAAAATTTTTTGCGTTTCCCAGACCATCTTCATTTCTTCCTTGGTATAGCCGTTGTCGAGGAACACATCGATCTGCGGTAACACGTTAAAAGCAATCTGTTTGGGGTAGACAACTGGTTTAATTGGTTGCAAATTCAGCAGTTGCGCCGTTTGTGCACCCAGTTCCTCGATTGCTTCCTTACCCGTTCCCGAAACGGCCTGATAAGTGCAGACATTGATTCTTTCTATTCCTGCTGCATCATAAATCGGTTTTAATGCAACCAGCATCTGAATCGTTGAACAGTTGGGATTGGCGATAATCCCCCGGTTTTTATAATCTGCGATTTTGTCAACATTGACTTCCGGCACGACCAGTGGAATATCGTCGTCATATCGGAATTGCGAGGTGTTATCAATGACCACACAGCCCGCGGCGGCGGCTTTGGGAGCATAAATTTCGGAAATCGAAGCGCCCGGTGAAAACAAACCGATTTGGACTTTGGAAAAATCAAAGGCTGCCAAATCCTGAACCGTTAAGGAGCCGCCTTTGAACGGAATCTTTTTGCCGGCGGAATTACTGCTGGCCAGTGCATAAACCTCAGCGGCCGGAAAATTTCTTTCTTCCAGAATTGACAGCATGGCTTCGCCAACCGCACCCGTGGCGCCCACAACGGCAACGTTATAAAGCTTACTCATTTTATTTATCACCTGTTTTTAAAACTATAACTACGACACCTTAAATAAAGATGCCGCTGGGTATCTTAGAGGCTGCTTTTCAGCCTAAAATAGCGAAAATACTTGCTGTAATCTCATCAACAGCGCCGATGCCGGCAATCGAACTGAATTTAACCTGGCGTTCCGGCGCCGAATAATAGCCGACCAGCGGTTTGGTTTGCTCATGATAAACATGGAGGCGTTTGCGCACGGTTTCCTCTTTATCATCATCACGCTGGATAAGAGCTTCATTGGTCACATCATCGATACCATCAGCTTTGGGGGGATTATATTCAATATGGTATGTTCGCCCTGATGCCAAATGTACTCTTCGGCCTGCCATGCGTTTGACGATTTCCTCATCCGGTACGGCAATTTCTATCACCGTATCTATTTTGACCCCCATTTTTTCCAGACCTTCAGCCTGGGCGATCGTACGAGGAAAACCGTCCAGTAAAAAGCCTTTGGCACAATCAGGCTGGGTAATTCTCTCCTTGATCAGACCTAAAATGATACTGTCGGATACCAGGCCTCCGGCATCCATGACTTTTTTCGCTGCCATACCCAGCGAGGTTCCTTCGCGAACAGCTGTACGCAGCATATCACCGGTTGAAATCTGTGGAATACCGTATTTTCCAGCAATAAACTGTGCTTGTGTTCCTTTTCCAGAACCTGGACTCCCTAACAGGATAATGCGCATCTATAAAACTCCAAAAATAGTTAAAAAGCGATAGTAATCAAACAGAGACTGTGAATATTTTCGTAAATACCGATTATTTACTATGCAAATCACAAAGGACTCGAGGAATATTGAAGCATATCAATATATAAATTTAGCGACATGGGTGGTTATCAGTTTTATATTAATAATTCCACAACCCCAAGAGCAATTGGCTACAGTCAGTGTTTATTTAAAATAAAACGGATAATAGTGATAGTTGATTTCTTAACAGATCTTGTTCCCTGTTCCGATATGTTACACCTGATGCCAATAAAAAGCCGTTTTTTGCCAGGATAGAGAAAGACTAATCCATTTTAATCCCAACGACTGTCTTTAACTTGTACTTTGCCGTTTTCAATTCTGACCGGAAAACAGGCGACATCTTCATAGGCTGGTGGCGATTTTACCGCACCAGTTTTGACACAAAAGCGGGCGCCATGACGAGGACAAATAATTTCATCGCCTTCAAGTCTGCCGCTGGCGATTTCCGCTCCGTCATGCGTGCAAACATCTTCAATGGCGTAGAATTCGCCGTCGATTTTAAACACGGCAATCTCTGTACCGTCGATTTCAACAACAACATGGTCGCCATCAGCCAGTTTGTTTTGATCGATTACTTCACGCCATTCCGCCATATTCAACTCTTTGCTTTCAAATAAACATCATATCTTAACAATTTTCCCTGAAAACTTTCATTGGGTTTGCCCCCCAAAGGCGCCGCATAATCCGAGCTTTTAACGACCACGCGTTTTCCTGCAGCTTTAAACGCCGATTCAAAAAGCTGTTCCTTGTCATTATCATCACCCAACAGATCGCGCAGCAACATCATTGGCTTTTTAGCTAACGCTGATTTTTTGCGCTTCGGCGGAAACATCGGATCAAGATAAATACAATCGGGCGCGCTTTCCCATATAGCCAGCCTGTCAATGGCATTGCAGGCAAATAATTGAGGTGGCAAAAGATTAAGTCTTTTCACCCAGTCCAGTTGTGAAAGACGGGTAAAACCGTCGGTCAATAATTCCACCATGACTGGAGACCGTTCAATACAAATCAAGTCATAGCCCATGCGGAAAATATTCAGACTGTCCTGCGCCCAGCCGGTCGTCGCATCGACAACGGTTTTGGTTTTACGCCCAATTGCCTGCGCCAAAAGACCTTGCTTGGAAGCAGGAAATGAGTGCTGTTCACCCGGTCGTGGGTTGATTTCAACTGTTAGGCCGCCCTGTTTGAGCATGTTCCGATCCAGAAGCTTTAATGCGCCATCGCGCCAGCTAAGGAAAAATGTTTCGGGAATATCAGTACAGAATTGCTGATAAAGCGGAACCGCAAGCCGCTCCGCCAACTGACGAAATGGCTCAATCACGCCTTTACCTTCATAGAGTACTGCCAGCTTGCCCAGGTAGGGTTGTCCGGACTTTTCCGTAAGCAACTGTTATTCCGTAGAAACGGGTTTCTGTTCGTTTTTTAATGCAGCATCAAGGGTATGCCAAGCTAACGTTGCACATTTCACACGCGCGGGATATTCGCGTACACCGGCCAATACCGCAAGTTTGCCCACCGCTTCCAGACTGGCCTGTTCGCCTTTGCCGGTCGTCATCTCATGAAATTTATGGAACAGGTCTTCGGCCTCCTGCGTGGTTTTGCCTTTGATGATTTCGGTCATTAGTGAAACTGAAGCCGTGGAAATAGCACATCCGGAACCTTGGAAACTAGCGTCGGCGATGACATCGCCGGCCATTTTTAAATACAGGGTCAGCCGGTCGCCACAAAGCGGATTGAATCCTTCCATTCTCCGGTCCGCAGGGTCGATCACACGGAAATTACGTGGGTTGCGGTTGTGGTCAAAAATTACCTCTTGATAAAGATCGCGTAATTCATCAAACATTAGCCAAACACCTCAATCAGGGATTTTATCCCTTCCATTAAAACATCGATTTCTTGCTTTGTGTTATACATCGCAAACGATGCTCTTGCCGTAGCCGGAACCTTGAAAAAGTCCATGACCGGCATTGCGCAGTGATGACCGGCCCTGATGGCAATGCCCAAATTATCGAGCATGGTGCCTATGTCATGTGGATGAACTTTATCGAGTACGAAGGAGAGAATTGCGCCTTTTTCCGCCGCTTCACCGATGATTTTGAGACCTTTGATCTGCCTTGCCTGTCCGGTTGCATAAGTCAGTAATTCGGCTTCGTGAGCGGCAATCGCCTCTATGCCGATTTCATTCAAATAATCAATGGCGGCGCCCAAGCCGACCACATCGGCAATACTTGGCGTACCTGCTTCAAACTTGTAAGGCAGTGTATTGTATTCCGTCTCAGCAAAAGTCACCTTGCGGATCATATCGCCGCCACCCTGATAAGGCGGCATGGCTTCCAGCAAGCCCTGTTTGCCGTATAACACGCCGACTCCCGAAGGGCCATACAATTTATGACCGGAAAACACATAAAAGTCACAATCCAAATCCCGAACATCTATTTTCATATGAGGGATGGCCTGGGCGCCATCCAACAGCACCGGGATATTTCTGTCATGTGCTGAGGCTATAATATTTTTAACGGGATTGACAGTGCCAAGCGCATTGGACATGTGAACGACGGATACCATCCGGGTTTTATCACTGATCAGGTTTTCAAACTCAGAAAAGATCAATTCGCCCTGAGTATTGATTGGCGCAACTTTCAATACAGCGCCGGTTTGTTCACATAGCATCTGCCAGGGCACGATGTTGGAGTGATGCTCCATGGCGGTGATTAAAATCTCGTCACCGTGTTTGATATTGGCCTTGCCATAGCTCTGTGCCACCAGATTAACCGCTTCCGTAGCGCCTCTGACAAAAATGATTTCCTTTTCGCTGGCGGCATTAATAAATTCCTTGATTTTGCTGCGGGCACCCTCGAATTTATCGGTCGAGCGAACACTCAAGGTATGCACGCCGCGATGCACGTTGGCATAATCATGGCTGTATAACTGCACGATGCTGTCGATAACTGCCTGGGGCTTTTGGCATGTGGCCGCATTGTCTAGATAAACCAGAGGTTTGTTGCGGATTTTTTCGGCCAGAATGGGGAAGTCAGCACGGATTTTTTCGACGGAGAAGCTTGCCATTGCCTTGCTTGTTTGATTTGTATTGTGTTGCTTATTCATTACTAACATATTATGTTTACCATTGACTCTAATCAAGTTAGATTGTACTAAAGGCCGCTGCTGATCCTGCGAAAGAATTTACCAACCCCGATACATGACGCAGATCGGGCGAAACTCATATTTTTCCGCCTCAAAGCCGGCTAAACTTATCAATGAAGAAATTCTGGAAATGGCTCCTTTGGGCTTTAATCATGCTGACAGGGCTGTCTTCGCTGATTGATGTTGCCGGCAGTTGGTTGACCGCTGATCAAAATCAGAAACAGAGCCTGTATTATGCGTTGCATGGCATGTCTTCATAGTGGTTGCGCAAACTTAATAATTGTGTAGAAATTTATTGTAAGCCACGCGGCGATCTTAACGAACAGAGCACTCGCTACGCGCAGGCGATTCAATTACGCTATTACCTATGAGCACGCAATAACATTGCGGATATTTTGTGCTATGGATAACTCCACGAAACCTTTGAAAGCTGTTTTTACAACCATTCCTTGCTCACCCCTTCCTGCGGAAAACGCACCAGTAACTGTTCAAGCACCTGATCATGCAGACCTTTTATTTTGATCTTGTCGACCATCTCGTTGGCAAAGGCAAAGGTCAGCATATTACGAGCGGTGTCTTCATCGACACAGCGGGATTGTAAGTAAAACACCGATTTTTCATCCAGTTGACCAACCGTAACGCCATGACCGCATTTCACATCATCGGCATAAATCTCAAGTTGTGGCTTGGTATCAGCTTCGGCTTCCTTCGATAACAACAGATTACGGTTATTCATCTGCGAATCGGTTTTTTGTGCATTTTCCCAAACAATGACCCGTCCTTGAAAAACCCCTCTGGCTCTGTCGTCCAGTACGCCTTTGTACATTTCACGACTGCTTGCATGAGGTTGCAGATGATTGATACGAGTATGGTTATCGATATGTTGGCGTTTAACACCCAGGTACAAGCCATTCAATTCGCATTCCGATGCCTGACTCAGATCGCTGTGAATATCGCTGCGTGCCAATAATCCGCCAAAAGCGAAATTATGGTGGTCAAAGTGTGAATTTTGCGCCTGCTTGATGTAGGTACCGCCAAAATGGTAGGCTTTTTCTGATTCACATTGCATTTTATAGTAGGTAACTCGGGCATGCTGTCCGATAAAAAGCTCCGTCACTGACGCCGTCATATAAGCGTTATCAAGTCCAATATAAGTTTCTACTACTTGCGCCTCGGCCATATCCCCGACAATAAGCACATTCCGGGTAGTCGCCATAACATCTGCTTGCGTGGCGATATGGAGCAACTGCAACGGTTTTTCCAAAATTTGGCTGGCCGGAATATGGACAAACAAGCCATCGCTAAACCAGACACTGTTGAAAGCAATAAATCCGTGCTCTTTGTGACTGACAGCTTGACCTAAGTATTTTTCCAGTTTCAGGGTGTCGGCTTTATTTGCCAGTGCATTGGCTATATTCAACAACGAAACACCTTCAGGTAATCCTGCTAGCACGGAAAATTCGGAGCTAAAATGACCATCAATGAAAACCATTGTCCAGGCATTCTGCAAGCGAAATGATTGCAACCACGCCTCATTAATAGGGACTGCCGTATGGCTTGTTGCCGGTGCAAACAGTTTTTTCTCGATCGCTGAAACATTGGTATAGCGCCATTCTTCCTCGCGCGGGGAGGGAAAGCCGTTTTGCGAAAATGTTGATAAGGCTTCGGCTCTTATCTTTTGCAGCCACGGTAGATCACTCCCTGGTAAGGCGGATCCCATGGTTTGTAAATTTGAAGCAAAAAAGTCAGCTGTCATAGTAGTCATCAGGCTGCCTCAACCCAACTATAACCCTTTTCTTCCAGTTCCAAAGCCAGTTCAGGGCCGCCGGATTTTACGATTTGCCCATTGGCAAGCACATGAACAAAGTCCGGTTTAATATAATCCAGCAAACGTTGATAATGCGTTACCAGGACAAAAGAACGCTCCTTCGAACGCAAGGAATTAACACCTTCGGCGACTATTTTCAGCGCATCAATATCCAGGCCCGAATCGGTTTCATCCAGGATGCATAATTTCGGTTCCAGAATTGCCATTTGCAGAATTTCATTGCGTTTCTTTTCGCCGCCGGAAAAACCTTCATTGACGGCGCGGTATAAAAATTTCTCATCCATTTCCAGCAAGCGCAACTTGCCTTTTACCATGGTCAGAAAATCCATCGCGTCGACTTCTGGCTGTCCACGATGTTTGCGGATCGCATTCAATGCGGCTTTCAATAAATAAATATTGCTGACGCCGGGAATTTCCACTGGATATTGAAAGGCCAGAAAAACTCCTTCGCGCGCCCTAATTTCCGGCCCCATGTCGATCAGATCCTTGTCGTTATATGTCACTGATCCAGCGGTAACCGTATAGCCACTCTTACCTGACAAAATATGGGCTAGCGTGCTTTTGCCGGAACCATTGGGCCCCATGATCGCGTGAATTTCACCGGCTTTGACGTCAAGATTAATGCCTTTAAGTATGGGCTTGTCGCCGACGCTGACGTGCAGATTTTTTATGCTGAGCATGTTTGATTTACCTGAGTGGTTTTATTAATACAGACCTAAAATGATTGAGACTGTTGCAACAAGGACATGCACTGCATTTTTAGGTTGGCGCAGATAGTGTCCAATGGCAAATGACTTAAATTTTTAGTATCAAATGGATTTTGTAATTCAATACCAATTCTGTCCAGGGACAACAACGGATAAGCAATTAGAAAAAAAATAAATACCGAATAAAAACCCGCCTTTTCCAGTAACGAAAAGGGCAGCAATAACAGAAAAAGTAAAATAAATCTTCGAGTTTTAATCGCATAAACCAATGGCATTGGTGTTTTTAGTATTCGCTCACAGCCACCTAAGGAATCAATCAGCAAAATGCGCTGCCCTTCCAGAGCCCCAAACTCAAAGCCATCTAACTCGAAACCATCTACATTGCGCTGTCCAAACCGTGCTTTTTGTAATAAAAATGCTATTTTGCTAGCCGCAAACAGCGGCATATGATCAGCGGCTTTCAGCGTATTAATTTCTTGCTCACTCAGCAAATCGGTTAAGTTTTCAAAATTTTTGCTATGACGCAGAGACTCTTTCGTCGCAAATGAAAAGGCTATCGTCCATTTCGCCAGTGCTTCACGCCAGGAACGCTCTTCAGGTCCATAATTCAAAGCCCCAATGACGATATTTTTACTTTGGTTTATAATCCCGCCCCATAATATGCGAGCCTCCCACCAGCGTTCATGGCCTGCATTGGTTCGAAATACCAGCACTAAACCAAGCACAGCTCCGATAAATTCAAACGGAGTCACTTCAAAATGCGGCAATCTTAGCCAATATTGATCTAACACAACCAAGAACAGAGGGTAACAAGAGAACAAAAGCAGTGTGGGTAAAACACGCGGCGTAACAGAGCCTCGCCACATCAGGGCGCCCCGCAAAAACCCAGGAAATTCATTCTTATTGCTATGTAAATAAATCGTATCTTTCATCGTAGTAAACGGTCAAATTGTTCAAGTAAACTACCCAACCGAACCTTCCAGACTCAATCCCAGCAATGCCTGCGCTTCCACCGCAAACTCCATCGGCAGTTCCTTGAACACTTCCTTGCAGAAGCCGTTGACGATCATCGATACGGCATCTTCTGCCGAAAGGCCACGTTGCTGGCAAAAGAACAATTGATCCTCACTGATTTTGGAGGTCGTTGCTTCATGTTCAACCCGAGCCGAAGGCTGTCTGACCTCAACATAGGGGAAGGTATGCGCGCCGCATTTATCGCCGACCAATAACGAATCGCATTGCGTATAGTTGCGGGCATTTTCAGCGCTTTTCAACACCTTGACCAGACCGCGGTAGGTATTTTGCGCCCGTCCTGCTGAGATGCCTTTGGAAACAATCGTGCTACGGGTATTTTTGCCAATGTGTATCATCTTGGTGCCGGTATCGGCCTGCTGAAAATTATTGGTCAATGCCACGGAATAGAATTCGCCGATCGCGTTGTCTCCGGTCAGAATACAGCTTGGATATTTCCAGGTAATCGCCGAGCCGGTTTCAACCTGCGTCCACGACACCTTGGAGTTTTCGCCGCGACAATCGGCACGTTTGGTGACAAAATTATAAATACCGCCCTTGCCTAGCTTGTCGCCCGGATACCAGTTTTGCACAGTCGAGTATTTGATGGTTGCATCTTTCATTGCGATCAATTCAACGACCGCCGCATGCAATTGGTTCTCATCACGCATCGGCGCCGTGCAGCCTTCAAGATAGGATACATAACTGCCTTCGTCGGCAATAATTAAAGTCCGCTCAAATTGCCCGGTATTGGCGGCATTGATGCGGAAGTAGGTCGATAATTCCATCGGGCAGCGCACGCCTTTCGGAATATAAACAAAAGAGCCATCGGTAAACACCGCAGAATTCAATGCCGCGAAAAAATTATCACCAGGTGGCACCACCGAACCGAGATATTGTTTGACCAGTTCCGGATATTCCCGCAAGGCTTCGGAGATTGGGCAGAAAATGACGCCGGCATCTTTCAATTTGCCTTTGAACGTCGTTGCTACCGAAACGCTGTCGAACACCGCATCAACGGCAACACCGGCCAAACGTTCCTGTTCGTCCAACGGAATGCCCAGCTTTTTATAGGCCTCAAGCACTTGCGGATCGACATCGTCCAGGCTTCTGGGCTGGTCTTCCCGCCGCTTGGGTGCGGAATAATAACTGATCGCCTGATAATCAATCGGATCGAATTTGACAAAAGCCCACTCCGGAGACTTCATGGTTTGCCAATGGCGAAATGCTTTCAGCCGATACTCCAGCATGAATTCGGGTTCATTTTTTATCTTCGACAGTTTATGGATCACGGCTTCATCCAGGCCTGGCGGAAAAGTCTCGGTTTCCAACACAGTCACAAAGCCCTGCTTGTAGCTCTGACTAATCAGATTGTTGATTTCTTGCGTACTTGCTGACATAAAATTAATCCAAAATTTGGAGGCATAATGGAAGGTAAAAAACGCCGTAACATTTTGTTCTCTATCTATATAAACTAGAGACTGGTATCAATATCTCGTCGGCAACCAATACTGGCTTAATCATATCAGCCAGTGTCACTGACTCTAAGGCTTGATGGATGGCTCGATTGATCAGGCTCCAGTTGCCTCGGATCTCGCATCCGGAAGCCTGCTCGCAACCTTGCTGCGAAATACTACATTCAGTCAGTGCAATCGGCCCTTCCAGAGCACTGATAACGGCGGCCACCGAAATTTTTTCCGGCACTCGCGCAAGCGCGTATCCGCCTTTAGCGCCTCGGGTGGATACCAATACATCAGCATTTACCAGTAACTTGAGGATTTTACTGACCGTAGGCAAGGCAATACCCGTTATGGCTGCTATTTCCATAGCAGCATGCACTTTCATGCCGTCTTTGGCCATATGACTTAAAATGACCGTTGCATAATCAGTTAGCTTGCTCAGCCGTAGCATAAATCCCGTCTAAAAAATTAATCTGGGTAAAGATAAATTCCTCCAGCAGTAAACATAAACTCTGGCATTGCCTTAATTTAGGACTATTCTAGTACTATTTAGCCTCATAGTAAAGAGGCTGGTTATTTTTCCAAACAAAGTCTGGCTTAATATCATCTCAATACGTTTTAATTTTGCTCAAGCGTAAATACTGGCTTAACCAGTCGTCCGATGATTGAAGTTATTTACGGTTACCAAAAAAGAAAACCGCCAAAGTAACGGTAGGCGTTTATGACGACAAAAAAGTGAAACCATTCCCATAAAAAGCCATCATTCTATTGCTGGCGTAAGAAATGATATTCTTGTAATGAGAGAGTTGCTGAATTTATTGGATGAATGCAGCGTCGGCTCTAGTATCTATTGATAGTCTGATTAATGGCTGCCCAGCCATGAAGTTATCAATCACCGCGATGGTAAGGAGTATCAAGAATGTAGCTTTTGGAAAAAACAGGATGGCTCAACTGGCGGAAAAATAGTATGACAAAACAGGCTTATCCATAAAATTTTTGGATCAGCCTGTTTTTAATTTGCCGTGTTCCAGTTTGACTACTTACCCTATCTGGTATTGAGTCAGATTGACTAATATCCGGCTAGGCTTTGGTCAGTAAAACGTTGGAAACCTTTTCTGGGGCAGCCGGCCGATTGTCATTTGCCAGCGTCAGATAGGGTAGCAAAGCCTATTGATAGGGCGCCGGTCAAAATCAAGCTTTTACTGTCAGGTTTAAGGCCCCCTTCACCAAATGTTAAAAAAATGCTTTCATTGCCGCACCGATATCCGTCGGTGAATTTACTACTTCAACACCGGCCGCTTTCAATGCTGAAACTTTGCCTTCGGCCGTGCCTTTACCGCCGGTAACGATCGCACCGGCGTGGCCCATGCGCTTTCCTGGCGGCGCAGTCTGCCCTGCGATGTAGGCAACCACCGGTTTGGATACATGTTTGCTGATGAACTCCGCTGCATCTTCTTCCTCACTGCCGCCGATTTCTCCGACCATCACGATGCCCTTAGTTTTTTCATCGGTCTGAAAACGGCTTAGCACGTCGACAAAGTTCATTCCGTGGATCGGATCTCCACCGATACCAACGCAGGTGCTTTGCCCCAGACCCTGCCGAGTTGTTTGGTGTACTGATTCGTAAGTCAATGTCCCTGAACGGGAAACGATACCAATCGATCCAGGTAGATGAATTTTGCCGGGCATGATGCCGATCTTGCATTCACCGGGTGTAATAATGCCAGGGCAATTAGGGCCGATCAACAAGGCTTCCGTGCCGACCATAGCTGCTTTAACGCGAAGCATTTGCAATATTGGAATTCCTTCGGTTATGCATACGATCAGTTTTATGCCGGCATCGGCGGCTTCCAGTATCGCGTCTGCGGCATAAAAAGGCGGCACATAAATGACGCTGGCAGTTGCTTGGGTGGCGTTAACCGCATCCTGCACCGTGTTGAATATCGGCAGGCCCAGATGCATTTCGCCGCCACGATCGGGCGTTACCCCACCTACCAGTTTTGTGCCATATTCCAGCGCTTGCTGGGAATGGAAGGTACCTTGCTTACCCGTAAAACCCTGGCAGATTACTTTGGTATCTTTATCGATCAAAATGCTCATGCGGCCTCCGCTAAGGCGACGACTTGTTCTGCAGCGTGCGCCAGGTCATCTGACGCGTATAAATTCAGTCCGGTATTGCTTAACAAGGCCCGTCCCTGTTCCACATTCGTGCCTTCCAGACGGACGACGACCGGAACGCTTACATGAACCTGTTTGACGGCTTCCAGAATGCCTTCGGCAATGACATCGCATTTGACTATGCCGCCAAAGATGTTGACCAGAACGGCTTTGACGTTGCTGTCTGACAGGATCAGTTTAAAGGCTTCACAGACTTTTTCGACATTGGTGCCGCCGCCCACATCAAGAAAATTGGCGGGCAATCCACCTTTGAGTTTGACCAGGTCCATGGTCGCCATCGCCAGTCCGGCGCCATTGACCATACAACCAATCGTGCCTTCCAGCGTGATATAATTCAAACCAAATTGCTGTGCTTCATTTTCTTTATCATCCTCTTGGCTGGGATCCTTCATCGCCAAAATATCAGGATGTGCTGGCACAGCGTTATCATCGAAATTGATTTTGGCGTCCAGAGCCATCAGTTCGCCGCTTTGGGTTTCTATTAAGGGATTGATTTCAATTTGGCTGGCATCCTTGGCCAGCATCAAGTCATACATGCCCTGCAGGATGTTTTGCAAAAGCTTATGCTGGACGCCCTTTAGTCCCAGCGCATAGGCAATTTTCCGGCACTGATAGCCCTGTAGTCCGGCTGCCGGATGAATAGCCACTGTGATGATTTGGCCGGGAGTTTCATGGGCAACGCTTTCTATATCCATGCCTCCTGCCGATGACGCGATAAAAATGATGCGTTCACTGGCCCTGTCCAGTAACAGGCTTAAATAAAGCTCACGCTTGATAGGGTAAATTTTTTCTACCAGTAACGAGTTAACCGGCAAGCCGGCACTTCCTGTTTGAATAGTTACCAGCCGTTTGCCCAGCATTTCCTGACTAATAGTGACAATGTCGGCAACATTTTTTGCCAGTTTGACGCCACCAACCTTGCCGCGTCCGCCCGCATGCACCTGTGCCTTGACCACCCAGCCCTCGCCGCCTAGTTCTTTGGCGATTTGCCCCGCATTCTGGGCCGTTGTTGTATATTTGCCGTCGGGCACGGGTATTCCGTACTGCTGAAACAGTAGTTTGGCTTGATATTCATGAATATTCATTAATTGCTCCTGAAAGCTTGCTTACCTTGTTGGATATTCTCTATAAGTTTTTGCATCGGTGCTATGATTAAATAAACCGCCCCCTATTTTATCGAAGTCCCTGTAAAACACCATCCATAAAGCTCGCATGACTGTAAATCCTGCCGATACAATCTTTCCCTGTCCACTATCAAAAGGCTACGGCATTCCTGCCAAACAAGCCTGGTTATTGTTGAAAGTTTTTCTGGTTTACCGCGTCATTCTGGCCAGCCTGTTTGTGATTTCAATTTATCTGCCTAACTTTCCTTCCTTAATGGTACTTTACGGCAGAAGTCTCTATGTTATAAGCAGCCAGGGCTATTTAGCGATCTCAATATTCTCGGTATTCTGTATTTTAGGGCGGCTTACCGGTTATACCGCTCAGGCCCATTTGCTGATTCTTACCGACATCCTTGTTCTAACGTTGATAATGCATGCCTGCGGCGGCGTTAACAGCGGCATGGGTATTTTGCTGGCCGTATCCATTGCTTCAGGAGGCTTGCTGATTGGTGGACGCTGCGCCATGTTTATTGCAGCGTTGGCTAGCCTTGCTGTTTTGACGGAACAAATTTATGCCGATTATTACGATAGCCTTGAAAAAAATTCTTATGCCTATGCTGGAATGCTGGGGGCATCATTTTTCACAATCGCTTTTTTATCTTACATTCTGGCAAAACGCAGCGAACAAATATCACAGCTTGCCGATCAGCAGCAACAAACCATATCGAAGCTGGAAGAGTTGAGCCGTTACATTATCCAGCATATGCAGTCTGGCATTATCATCGTAAACAGAAACCAGGCCGTGTTAATGGCTAATGAAGCCGCGTTAAGACTAGCTAACTTAACTCTCATGCCAGCTTTATTGACCGATTTTTCAGTCCAATTGTCTTCAGTCTTTCAAACCTGGCTTTGCGATGCCGAGCAAAACTTTTCAATGCTGCAACTGCCAAATCAATTTGAAATTCATATCCGGTTTACCGTGTTGCCGACCAGCCATGAATTTTTTTACATGATTATTCTTGAAGACATTTCACTCTACAATCAGCGTCTTCAACAAAGCAAACTGGCTTCTCTGGGCCAGCTTACTGCCAGTATCGCCCATGAAATTCGCAACCCACTGGGGGCCATCAGTCATGCCGGTCAGTTACTCTCCGAAAATCCACATTTTTCTGTCCAAGACAAACGGTTGATCGAAATCATTCAGACGCATTGCAATCGTGTTAATCACATCATTGAGGACATTTTAAAACTTTCCAGACGTTCCGGGTCAACAAGAGAAAAAATTCAGCTGAATTCGTGGCTGGAAAATTATCTGCTTAATTTCACTCTTGAGCATTCTATCAACAATAAAATATTTATACTCTCGCAAAAGGATAGTTCGTTAAGCGCTTACATCGATGCGAACCATCTCAAACAGATTATGGACAATCTATGTCAAAACGCCTTGAAATATGGCAAACCAGAATCCGGGCCTATCCAGTTGCGTGCCCTAGCCATTCAACAGGATGTTTGTATAGAAGTAGTCGATAACGGCCCAGGCATCAAGCGCGAACATCTTCAGCATCTGTTTGAACCTTTTTTCACCACTTCAGCAAGTGGAACCGGATTAGGTTTGTATCTCTCAAAAGAACTAGCAGAATTAAATCAGGCAAAATTGAGCTATCATTTAACTACAGATAACCAGAGCTGTTTTCGGCTCTGTCTGCTGAATGCCGAACATGCAATAATTGAAATATGAAAAAACCGCTGGTGTTAATTGTTGATGATGAACCTGATATTCGTGAACTACTGGAAATCACGCTCAACCGAATGGATATTGAAACCTGCTGTGCGGAAAATATAGACCATGGCAAATTGTTATTGCAACAAAAATCATTCAATCTATGTCTAACCGATATGAAATTACCTGACGGGAACGGTCTGGAACTCGTTGAATATATTCAAGCTGCCGCCAATCCTTTTCCGGTTGCCGTCATTACCGCGCATGGCAATATGGACACTGCCATCCTAGCTATGAAAAAAGGTGCTTTCGATTTTGTTTCCAAGCCCATTGATTTACCGACTTTAAGGCAGCTGGTCAGCAGTGCGCTAAAATTTTCCAATCCCACGACTGCCAAAGAAAGACGAACCCGCCACACCTTGCTGGGTGAATCGTCAATTATGAGGGACATCCGCACTAAAATAGACAAGCTGGCTCGTAGCCAGGCGCCTGTGTTTATCAGCGGCGAATCGGGATCGGGAAAAGAGCTGGTGGCCAGACTTATCCATCAGCAAAGCTCGCGTAGCGACAACCCTTTTGTGGCTATTAACTGCGGAGCCATTCCGCAGGAATTGATGGAAAGTGAGTTTTTCGGACACAAAAAAGGCAGCTTCACCGGCGCAGTTAGCGATAAAAAAGGTTTTTTTCAGGCGGCCGATGGCGGTACACTTTTTCTTGATGAAATCGGCGATCTGCCTCAATCGCTACAGGTTAAATTATTGCGTGCCATTCAGGAAAAAAAAATCCGCACTGTCGGTGAGCAACAGGAAATTCCGGTCGATATCCGCTTGCTTAGCGCCACCCACCGAAATCTTGCGGACATGGTCAAGGCAGGAAGTTTTCGTCAGGATTTATATTACCGCATCAATGTTATTGATCTTCATATCCCGCCTTTGCGCGAGCGGATTCAGGACCTGCCCGATCTGACCGAACATATTTTACGCAAACTAACGGGAGCTGATGGAGCTGGACTACCTGTGTTGTCGATATCGGCCTTGGGCGCTTTGCAGCAGTACCATTTTCCGGGCAATGTCCGAGAACTGGAAAATATTCTGGAAAGGGCACTTGCCCTCTATGACGGAAACACTATTGAAATCGATGACTTGAATCTGCCGGTTGGGGAAAATAATCTTCCGGACTCACCGGCATACAACCCGACGTTGGGAGCATTGGAAGATTATTTGGAAAAAATCGAACGAAAGGCAATCACTAATGCCCTTGAAGAAAATAAATGGAACAAAACGGCCGCCGCTAAACAATTAGGGCTTTCATTCAGGTCATTCCGTTATAGATTGAAAAAACTCAATCTGGATGATCGATAACCATCAGCTAATCTTCATGCTGGCCAGCATTAATCAAACTCGATATTTATCGATGGCTTCCAGCTTTAATACAGCGCTTTTTATTTTCGCCTCTATCTCGGCATTCAGCTCATCGTTTTTATAAACCTTATCCAATAAGCCTTCTGCGACCAATGCTTCTTTTATCCAGCGCTTGGTGAAGCGGTAGTTACCATAGGTAGATGCCACTTCCCCTGTTTTCGGGTCTTTTAAGCCTCGTTTTCCGGCATCCTGTGGGGTAGTAGCTGCACTAGCATGCTCGGTTTTACCGATTTCTGTCGCGATGGGTTTGGCTTCCGTTGCCTTTTCATTTTTGGAAACAGACTGTTGTGTTGGCTGTTTAGCGGTTGTTACCGGCTTTTCCGGCTTTGCCTTATTTACTTGGGAATGGGATGTTGTTTTTTGTTCGCTTACGACTACATAGATAACATAAGCAACAAAAATTGCAGTTAATATAAACAACACTTCAATCATAACAGCTCTCCACCTTAATAAATTAATTTATCATTATCATCCCAAAAACAAAGGCATAACGGTTAGTTGATATAACCATATCCTGAGCGGTGAATATACCAGAAGCCGGCGATCTAAGTAAGTCCTAAATCATAACAAATACGTACTAAACACTATTTGCAGCCGGATTTTTCTGTTCCTGGATCGATCCATTAATCAATCAACGATCTAACTTATCCTTGATATGGCTTTTTTCAAATTCAACCATCACCTGTATTTTGGAAATACCTCGGTTCCCGGGATATGTTTATTAGCCCATGCCACCATGGCCTCCAATACCGGCTGCAGATCTTTTCCTTTATCGGTTAACTGGTACTAATAGCGGACAGGCTTCTGGCAATAAGCTGTCTTGGCTACATTTCGGGCACTTCCAGACGCTTGAGACGATCGGCCAGAACATTAGTTGGAATGGCTTCGGCTGATTTGGTAAGTTCTCCATAACGAATTTTACCGAAAAAAAGTCTCGTACAATCAACAGCGTCCATTTGTCACCAAATAAATCAAGCACATTAGTAACAGGGCAAAGAGAACGGTTAAGAGTTTTACACATCTGCAGGGGCACTTTCTAGCATACTGGCCTGCAAAAAGAAAGTAACTAATTTCGGTTAATCACTTGCATAATTAAAGTCGCTAATTTACGTTAATTTTATTAGGGAGATCACATGATCTAGGGTTATCAATATACTCGTACCTGGAGTATCCCGAATTAAAGTCACTTTTGTTTCAAGCTTGAAACCTACTTGCGCATGGCCGGGTTGCCGTATCAAGTAATTGAAACCTTGCCACTGAAAGCGCCGCGAGGAAAATTACCCTATATTGAAGATAATGGCCGAAAACTCGATGATTCGCGATTAATCGTGAGTCACCTGAAAACCTGCTCGATTATTGCCAAAGGATGCAAACGGAATTTTTTCCCGAATTACCACCTTGGCGTCCCGCTACACACTGACGTTTCTGGACAACTAAAGTGGTGTTTATAATCCTCAATCGATCGTTTGATCACCTCATGGGCTTCTTTGCGACCGTAAACATGCGTTATTTCACAAACGCTGGTTTCGCTGGGGAGATGTTTGTACGTCAGAAAATAATGTTTCAGGCGATCGATATAGGAAACCGGGCAATCCGAGACATCGCTCCATTGCCGGTAAAACTCGTCGCCTTTCATCACGGCAATAATCTTGTCGTCGGCCTCACCATCGTCAAGCATACGAAATCCGCCTATTGGTATCGCCTGTAACAGAATATCGCCATGGGTGACATTGCGTTCGCTTAAAACGCAAATATCCAAAGGATCGCCATCGCCCTTGATAACCTTTTTGCCGGATTTCTCTCCGGCATACTCGGCAACCTTTTCCGCACAGTAGGTTTGCGGAATAAAGCCGTAAAGTGTCGGAATCATATTGGAAAATTTTTGCGGCCGGTCTATTTTCAGAAATCCGCTGACTTTATCGATTTCGTACTTCACGGTATCGGATGGAACAATTTCGATATAGGCCGTAACAATTTCCGGTATATGATCACCGGGATGAATGCCATGCCAGGGGTGTGCTCTATGTATTGTATTCATTGATAAATTATTTTAAAAATTGACGAAACTATCCGCATCAAAACAAAGTGAATTCTCGAACGTCAGTGCCAATGCCATCAAGATATCCCTTCATGGTGGTATTGGTTCCCTTTGTTCAGGCAACTTTGATATCTCGAGGTCTGCCATCCCTAGCGTCTGGGTTCCAACATTTCTCTTGTCCACCGTTGCTATGCAAGAATGGCGGCGTTTGTCTTAACTTAGCAGTATTGACGTTAAAAAGATTTAAACTGAAATCGGAGCCTTGATATGCTCGTGCGCCTGATAATCTTCAATAGCAAAATCTTCATACCGGTACTGGAACAGCGATTCCGGCTTGCGCGCTAACCTTAAAGTTGGAAGTTTATAAGGTTTTCGGGTTAATTGTAGTCTAGCTTGCTCAAGATGATTCAAATAAAGATGCACATCGCCGCCAGTCCAGATCAAGTCCCCTGGTGTCAAATCGCTCTGCTGGGCTAGCATGTGTGTCAATAACCCGTAACTGGCAATGTTGAAAGGAAGTCCCAAAAACGTATCGCAACTGCGCTGATAGAGCTGACAAGACAGCTTGCCATCGGCTACATAAAATTGAAAAAATGCATGGCAGGGTGCCAGCGCCATTTTACCTTGGGCAACATTTTGTTGTGGACTGATGCTTTCGTCAGGCAGATCGGCGACATTCCAGGCCGACACAATTATGCGGCGGCTATGGGGGGTTTTTTTCAGTTGTTCTAAAACTATCTGGATTTGATCAATATGACGGCCATCAGCCGCTGGCCATGAACGCCATTGATAACCGTACAAGGGCCCTACTTCGCCATGCAGATTGGCCCATTCGTTCCAGATACTGACCTTATGCTCATGCAAATAAGCAATATTGATGTCACCTTTCAAAAACCACAAGAGCTCATAAATAATCGATTTTAGATGAATTTTTTTGGTCGTCACCAAAGGAAAACCGTCTTGCAGATTGAAACGCATTTGATGGCCGAAAATGGATAGCGTGCCGCTACCGGTTCTGTCGCCTTTTTGGGAGCCTTCTTTGAGAATTTTATCGAGTAATTCTAAATATTGCTGCATGGAATTTTTACGACGAAGTTATATGTAAAAAATAATTGCTTACTGTTGGAACTGCTACTATTTCCAGACTTCACGCATCTTGTTAAGCCAAATTAACAGATTTGAAATGCCATGAGGATTTGAGCTTGCTATCCTGACACTGGATCCTCTCACTGATGAGCATGACGAATTAGCTTCAGATATAAGAATTAGAATTAAATGTGCTGTTAATTATTAAAAATAATAAATATGGACGAATTTCGAAAGTCCGTTCCAAACCGGTGTAATTTTTTCAAAATAAAAAGGTTGACATGATTTTTTTACTTCTTCTATTGGTTTTTTGTTTTCATTGTAATTAAGTAAATTTCGAATATAAACTTTATGGCGGTTTTAATGAATGGCGGCAATCAGTCTGGCTTTATTGCCGACGACATTGAAAGCGCCGAGTCTTCGAACAAGGTGGCGGCGGCATTGATTCTGTTGCGGCTTTTTCAATGGGGTGTCTGACAAAATAGTCACAGGTACCAACAAAATCTGTCAGTTAATTCAGATTTATTTCGAGCCAATAGCGATTGAAATAAGCCCCCAGCACTTGGCATAAAAATTGTTGTAATTTTGGTGAAAGAGGGCGCAGTGTATGCGGCCACACAGGGTGGTCATCATTAAAATTGCAATTAGAAAAAAGTTAACAGTGATAAAGATTTCGATTTTGAAAACATGGGTGACTTGCCTCTACTGGATCAAATTGAAGGGTTGAACTGGAAAGAGTTTAAAAAAGGACGCTGAGCCAGAAAATGCAATATCTAAGATAAAAAACGAAATATCTTGGGAAGAATGTAAGCATTATAGCCCGAAATATCCAGCTTTCAGCAATGTTGAGACACAAATCTCGAGGACACAAAATGAACACAGAAATTGATGAGCGCGGACACCAATTCTTCAACGAAGTTGCCGAGTTTAAACACAATTATCCCAGAGCGTCAAAAGCCGAGATCGATCGTTACATAGAGAGAAAATTGGAAGACATTTTCGGCGATTCAATTCCTCCGGATCAGAAAAATTCGTTTGCTGCGTTTGGCCGGGCCTTGCGCAGCAAGTGAGATGGCTTGCAGCGGGTATAAACATTGCTTAGATCGGCAAGTAATGGTTTGAGAATTTATTCTTGGCTTTCCTGGGTATTTTTATATTCCCCAGACATCAATATTCGGAAGTTGCGAGTTTACCGTTATCATCAATATAATACACCGGAATGGGTATGGCCTGACGGAAAATGTGAACGGAATCACAATTTTTTATAAGAGTGTGATACACTGCGCAGTGAAAGAGTCGGCTGAGCAGTCGCTGTTTTATCGTTAAGATAAGATGGAGGAAAGTCCGGGCTCCATTGGGCAGGGTGCCAGGTAACGCCTGGGGGGCGCAAGCCCACGGAAAGTGCCACAGAAAATATACCGCCAGTCATTAACTGCTGGCAAGGGTGAAAAGGTGCGGTAAGAGCGCACCGCGCAACTGGTAACAGCGGTGGCAGGGTAAACCCCACCCGGAGCAAGATCAAATAGAGGAACATACGCGCGGCCCGCGCGGTTCCTGGGTAGATCGCTTGAGCTGCAAGGTGACTTGCAGCCTAGATGAATGACTGTTCTAGACAGAACCCGGCTTACAGGCCGACTTTTTCATTTTTCGCTTATCCTCAACTATAGCTCTGACCGATTTTCGGAGCCATATGAATTGAATTTCAATTTTTCTATTTAGCTAGAAGCCAAAAATTTATTTGGGATTTTGTTTCATTCCAAATATGTTTGGGAATTCTATTTTTTGCATGGCTGAGTGGTTGTGTACTAAAAAAACAATAAAATCCTACCTGTTTCCAACTTTTGCTTGCTGTTGTGTCAGTTTATCAAAGCTTTTTCTGAATTCAAACCATATCGAATTGCCGTCCAAAAAATTCACCGGTCATTGTTGCGGTGATGTCTGAGCTTTTCCTGTTCGCCGCATCCCAAACATCGCACGTCGCTAAAGATTCCTGAGTTAAGTATTTCGTTAATTACATGACTCACTTTATTGATAATTCATAGGATTTGGATTGCCAATTTCTATGCATTCTAAACCCTCGTTAACCGGCCTGTAAGTCATTGTCAAAATAGGAAGAATTTAAATGTAATCCCCCTTGACTATGGAAGGTTTCAAATCTATAGTGAGATGCAGTGGAGAATTATGGTAAAAAATTGATGAATTCTGGTTTTTTTTGGCTTTAGGGGCGAATTTTGTTTCGGGGTATCAATTCAATCAATCTTGACGACAAGGGTCGTATCGCAATTCCAACCAAATATCGGGAGGAATTACAGGATTGCTGCGAGCGTCAATTGATTGTTACTGTGGCCGTGAATGAACGCTGTATCGGTGAAAATGGCTGTCTTTGGCTTTATCCTCTACCTGAATGGGAAAAACTTGAACAAACAATTAGCAAGTTGCCCACTTTAAACAAGATGGCGGGAAACCTGAGGCGATTTCTTATTGGCAACGCTTCAGAAAGCGAAATGGACTCTCAGGGCCGATTGCTGTTACCGGAAAAACTGAGAAAGTTTGCCTCCATGGACAAGAAAATTATTTTGATTGGACAATTGAATAAATTTGAAATCTGGAATGAAGACGCCTGGGTTGCCAAGGAAAGTGCATGGATGGCCGGCAATGATGCCGAAGGGCTCGAAGAATTGGGACATTTGTCTTTTTAAGCTACAGCCATCGGACAGAGGCTGGTTTGTCAAGGGATAACAGCCGCACGGTTTGTCTTTGACCTTTTACACAATCGAAGATAATTAATTAATGGAACATGTGCCCGTTTTGTTTGCAGAGGTGTTGCATCAACTGGCAATTAGCAAGGATGGTGTTTATGTGGATTGTACTTTTGGCAGAGGTGGGCACAGTCAGGGCATATTGTCTCGATTGGGCCCAAATGGACGGTTGCTGGCGTTGGACCGGGACTATGACGCCATTTATTCCGAGAATGCCCGAATTTTACTTAAGGACGAACGTTTTATATTGGAACATGAGCGTTTTACAGGGCTGGAAGACATGGTTATCAACGAGGGATTGGCAGGTGAAGTTGATGGCATTTTGATCGATCTGGGTGTTTCATCGCCACAGTTTGACAATCCTGAAAGAGGTTTTAGCTTTTTGCGCGATGGTCCGCTGGACATGCGTATGAATGCAGATGAAGGTGTTTCTGCCGCACAATGGCTGTCTAGAGTCGACGAAAAAGATTTGATCAAGGTTTTATTCGAATATGGCGAAGAACGATTTGCACGGCGGATTGCCAGGGCTATTGTCGAAACTAGGGCGCAATTGCCTATTACGTCGACGAAACAACTGGCCGAATTGGTTGAAAATGCGGTGCCGCTAAAAGACCGGTACAAACATGCAGCTACCCGTACATTTCAGGCAATTCGGATTGAAATCAATAAAGAATTGGATGAATTAAAAGTAGTTTTGCGGCAGTCAGCCCGTTTGTTAAAGCCTAAAGGCCGGCTGGTAGTCATTTCTTTTCATTCCCTGGAAGACCGAATCGTTAAGCGCTTTATCAGAGATGAGGCTGGCGCAAAATACAATCCCGGCAAATTACCGGTTAAGGAAGTGGATATCAAAAAAGGCGTTTTAAAAAAAATAGGTAAGCCCATCAAGGCAAGCCTACAGGAAGTCGCACAAAATCCAAGAGCGCGAAGTGCCATTATGCGAGTCGCCGAGAAAATTTAAGTGGACATAAAGCGCTTTTTGGGATTGGGCGGTTTATTGCTGGCTCTTATGGTGTCCGCTCTGGCAGTAATTTATAACAAGTATTGCTCGCGCCTTGTTTTTATCGAGATCGAGAAACAGGAAAAAGCTCTTGATGACTATGAAGTTGAATGGGTGCAAATGCAATTGGAGCAGACGACTTTTATTGAGCAAAACCAAGTGGAGCGGGCGGCCCGTAAACAAAATCTGGTTATGCCATTGCGAGAAAACATTATTTCTATAAAACCATAAATGCTAGTTTTTCGAGACAAAAGACCGGCAAGGCACACAAATGATTTTTCACTGAGAAGGAAATTTTTAGTGGCTTTTATGATGACCAGCATGATGGTTTTGGTTAGTCGTACTGTTTATTTGCAGGTTTTGGATAAAAAATTTCTCCAGCAGCAAGGCGATATGAGGCACGTCAGCGACGTGTCCGTTTCCGCGTACCGAGGCATGATAAAAGATCGGAACGGCGCGCCATTGGCTATAAGCGCGCCAGTGGCATCAGTGGGCGTCAACCCAAAGGAATTAAAAACAGTAACGCAGCAAGAATATAAAGCAGCTGAAACCGTATTGGTAAAGCAGTTAGCCAGGCGTTTGACAGGCCTTGAAAAAGATGCGCTGATGGCTGATTTGCAAACAGAAAAACTGCTGAAGATCAAAACGATGGAAAAAATCCTGGCGCTGCCGGAAGGGAAAGTCACCGCTTTACTGGCTGGAGATTCGCACCGGCAATTTGCCTATGTAGTGCGCAGGGTTGATCCGCAACTGGTTGACAGAATAAAAGAGTTAAAGATCGCCGGTGTGTATTTTGAGCGCGAATTTAAACGTTTTTATCCAGCAGGGGAGGTTTTCGGACATCTGGTCGGTTTCACCGATGCGGAGGATATTGGCCAAACTGGGCTGGAATTAGGCTACGAAAAACTGTTAAAAGGCATACCTGGCAGTAAGCGCGTTATTCGGGACGGGCTCCGGCGAGTGATCGAAGATGTTGAGAATATCAAGGATCCGGTTGCGGGAAAAAATATTGAATTGAGTATCGATCAACGTATTCAATATTTGGCGTACCGGGAATTGCAGTTGGCAGTGACCGCCAATAGGGCGAAAGCGGCCTCACTGGTGGTCCTGGATGCAAAAAACGGAGAGATACTGGCAGCAGTCAATCAGCCCGCCTTTAATCCGAATACTCGGGAAAACCTGAAAGAAAGCTTGTACAGAAACAGGGCCATGACTGAAGTGTTTGAGCCGGGTTCCACAGTCAAACCTTTTGTGGTCGCCGCCGGTTTAGATGGCGGTTATATCGGGCCTAATCAGGTTTTTGAAACACACGGGGTTTATCAGGTGGGGCGACATACCGTTAAGGATGTCCATAATTATGGAATACTGGATTTAACAGGCGTCTTGAAAAAGTCCAGCAATGTGGCGGTAAGTCAGATTGCGTTAAAAATGCCCCCCCATTATTTTTGGGAGACCTATCACCGGCTTGGTTTTGGAACTTCCGCAGGTTCCGGGTTTCCGGGAGAAGCTAGCGGTAATCTGTCGGATTATCGCCAATGGAAAGACTTTGATCGGGCCGTACTGTCATTCGGCTATGGTTTGAATGCTTCGGCATTGCAAGTGGCGCGTGCTTATACCGCGCTGGCCGATGACGGCGTCCTGCATTCAGTCAGTTTGCTGAAAAGGGATGAAGATGTCGATGCACAACGGGTATTTGCCGCCAAGACAGCAAAACGGGTCAGGGCAATGATGGAGAGTGTTATTACGAAAGATGGCACTGCTTATGAAGCAAGAGTCGACGGCTACAGTGCTGCCGGCAAAACCGGGACGGTAAAGAAAGCTGGAGAACATGGTTATTCAGGCAACAGTTACTTTGCTGTTTTTGCCGGCATGGCGCCCGCCAAGAATCCTCGTCTGATCATTGTCGTGATGATCGACGAACCTTCGGCAGGTCAGTATTACGGCGGTCTGGTTTCGGCGCCGGTGTTTTCGAAAGTGATGGCAGGCGCATTGAGGATATTGGGCGTTGCTCCCGACGAGGAGGAAACCATGCCGGTTTTGTTGACACGGCAAAACTCATAATGAAATTGCAAACGTTGTTAAACGGTTATGCGACGGTTGCTCAGGATTTGCCGATCACAGGTCTGGCGTTGGATAGCAGGTTAGTGACCAGCGGTAATGTATTTATCGCCCTGGCGGGCTCCAAGCAGCATGGCTTGGTGCATGGAAAACAGGCTGCTGAACAAGGCGCAGCCGCAATTGTTTATGATCCGTCTGGACTTGAAAATGTAAAGGCGCTTGCCGGGCAGATTAATGGAATACCGGTTATCGCCATGGAAAATTTGGCTTTGAAACTGGGGGAGATTGCGGCACGTTTTTATGGGCATCCATCCCGGTTTATGGAGGTCATCGGTATCACCGGAACCAATGGAAAGACCTCCTGTAGCCAGTTTTTGGGGCAATTGCTCGACCGCTGTGGAATTATTGGCACATTGGGCTGGGGCGAATGGGGCAAGCTTGATCAGACCCTGAATACCACGCCGGATGCATTGTCCATTCAACGTATCTTGGCTGAGTTCTTGACGAATAACAAACAAAGCGTGGCTATGGAAGTGTCATCGCATGGATTGGAACAAGGCCGTGTCAACGGTGTGAATTTTACAGGTGCAGTGTTTACCAATATCAGTCGTGATCATCTGGACTATCACGGTTCGATGGAAGCCTATTTCCAGGCCAAACTGGAATTGTTGAACAAACCGGGGCTGTTGTTTGCCGTGGTCAATTTGGATGACAGCTATAGTGGAAGGATTCTTGCTGCAATGCCCGAAGCTGTTGCCGTATGGGGCATCACCATGAAAGGCAACAAGTTGTCTTCGGGAGAAATCGTGATTGCGGAAAAGCTGGGCTATAACAGGGACGGTATTGAATTCGACCTGCATTGGCAAAGTCTTGTTGAGCGGGTACAAGTACCGCTGTTTGGTAATTTTAACGGCGAGAATATCTTAACGGTAGCCGCAGTCATGCTGGCTATGGGAATGTCATTGACTGACGTAGTAGCAAGATTGAAAACCGTCAAGCCTGTCGTGGGGCGTATGGAACGTTTCGGCAAGGCATCCGAGCCGGTTGTTTTTGTCGATTACGCGCATACACCGGATGCACTGGAAAAAGTCCTGGTTAGTCTTAGGAAACATTGTCAGCAGGCTTTATGGGTGGTTTTCGGTTGCGGTGGCAACCGGGATAGGGGTAAGCGTCCGCAAATGGGAGCTTGTGCGGTACAGTGGGCCGATCAGGTAATAATAACCGACGATAATCCACGTTATGAAGACAGTTTGGATATTGTCAAAGACATCCTGATTGGTTGCGGTTCAAACAAGGTTAAAGTGATACAGAATAGAGAAAAGGCGATAAAAACAGCTATCACCCAGGCCGCCGCCAATGATTGTATTGTCATTGCTGGCAAGGGCCATGAAGACTATCAGGAAATTAACGGTATGCGCCACCCGTTTAGTGATGGGCAGGTTGTTATTGAAGCATTAAAGATGAGGGCCGGAAATCAGTGAAAATGATGCTGAGCGAAATCGCAGCAATTGTGCACGGCCAACTGGTCGGGCAGGATACCGCCATTGCTTCGGTGAGTATCGATACGCGGACCATAGCGCCGGGTCAGCTTTATGTGGCGATCAAAGGCAAAAATTTTGACGGCAATGACTTTGTCGCCCAGGCGGAAGCGGCTGGTGCGGCTGCGGCGATCGTTCATCCAGACGTCGCCACAGACCTTGCGCACATCATTGTTGCCGACACACATCTTGCTTTGGCCGAGTTGGCAGGCGCGTGGCGGCGGCTTAAAGATGTTGGACAGGGTACAAGCAACAACCCGGTTGAAGTGGTGGGCGTGACTGGCAGCAACGGCAAGACGACCGTCAAGGAAATGATTGCGGCAATACTGGGTATCAATGGCAACGTGCTGTTTACTCAAGGCAACCTGAATAACGATATAGGCGTTCCGTTGACTTTATTGAAGTTGAACGAGAATCATCGCTACGCCGTCATTGAAATGGGCGCCAATCATCCCGGCGAAATAGAGTATACCAGCCGCTACACGCAGGCCGACGTGGTTGTCATTACCAATGCCGGTGCAGCTCATATCGAAGGCTTCGGCAGTATCGATGGCGTCGCCAAAACCAAGGGCGAAATCATACAGACGCTTAAGCCTGAAGGCATCGCTGTTCTTAACCGGGATGACAAGTATTTTGACTATTGGCGATCTGTGGCCGGAAGCAGAAAAGTAGTGTCATTCGGTTTGAATAGGGAGGCCAATGTTTCAGCCAGACATATTAAAACAGAAATCCGCATTAATAATAAAACCTCGAATGCAGAAGAGACGGCGAGAGGGAAGATTGCGGAATTTCTGACCACTTTCGATGTATCCACGGCGCAAGGAATTGTGCCGATGACATTGAAGTTGGCCGGGCTACATAATGTCGTCAATGTACTGTCGGCTATCACGGTTGGCCTTGCCCTGGGGTTGAGCCTGGAACAGATCAAACAGGGCCTGTCAGCTGTAAAACCGGTAAAAGGACGCTTACAGCCTCTGATTGGCCGGCTGGGCAACATCGTCATTGACGATACCTATAACGCCAATTCCGCTTCCCTGAAAGCCGGACTTGATGTTTTGCATATCTGCGACGGTGAGCCTTGGGTGGTGCTGGGCGCGTTTGGCGAATTGGGGCCTGAAAGTTCGAAAATGCATGAGGAAATGGGTGAACTTATTAAATCGAGTGGTGTTGTGCGTCTGTGGGCTACTGGCTCCGATGCCAAAAATACTGTACGTAGTTTTGGCGAAGGAGCCACTTTTTTCGATAGTCAAAATCAGCTTATCGACGCGCTAAAACAGGAACTTAAAGGAGGCGAAACGATTTTGGTCAAGGGTTCGAGAGTGCAGCGAATGGAAAATGTGGTGGCAGCTTTGATCGATAATTTCAGGAATTAAACATGCTACTTTATTTTGCCGATTATTTAATGAATTTCGACGCCAGTTTCAGAGTATTTCATTACCTGACATTTCGTGCCATTCTCGGCGTATTAACGTCACTGATTATTGCCCTGATGATCGGGCCGGCCATGATCAGAAAATTAAGTCGGAAAAAAATCGGTCAAAGCATCCGTGAGCTTGGTCCACAATCTCATTATGAAAAAAAAGGCACGCCAACGATGGGCGGAACCCTCATTCTGGTTGCGATAGCCTTAAGCACCTTGTTGTGGGCTGATTTGGGCAACCGCTATATCTGGGTGATTTTACTGGTAACCGTGGGTTATGGCGTGATCGGCTTTATCGATGATTACAGAAAGGTTATCAAAAACAACAGTGATGGTTTGTCAGCTAAAGCAAAATATTTCTGGCAATCAGTCATCGGCCTAGCGGCGGCCGTTTTCCTGTACAAATCGGCGGTACTGCCGGCCGAAACTCAATTTATTATCCCCTTCTTTAAGGATGTTATGTTGGATATGGGTTGGTTGTATGTTGTTCTGACCTATTTTGTGATTGTCGGCACTAGTAATGCAGTCAATTTGACTGATGGACTAGATGGGCTGGCTATCATGCCTACTGTCATGGTAGCGGGTGGTTTGGGAATTTTTGCCTATCTCTCGGGGCATGTTGCCTTTTCAGAGTATTTGGCGATTCCTTATTTACCCAATTCCGGAGAATTGATTGTATTTTGCGCCGCTCTGATCGGCGCCGGACTGGGATTTTTATGGTTTAACACCTATCCCGCGATGGTGTTCATGGGCGATGTCGGCGCGCTGGCTTTAGGTGGCGCATTGGGTGTGCTGGCAGTGCTGGTCAGACAGGAAATTGTGCTGGTGATTATGGGCGGAGTTTTTGTGATGGAAACGGTGTCAGTCATCATTCAGGTGGCTTCATTCAAGTTGACCGGAAAACGTGTATTTAGAATGGCGCCCATACATCATCATTTTGAATTGAAAGGCTGGCCTGAACCTCGGGTTATCGTAAGGTTCTGGATCATTACCGTTATTTTGGTATTGATCGGTTTAGCGACGTTGAAATTGAGATAAAGTTCAGACGCAAGGTTCAAGGTAAAAATGTACTGCTACTTTCGGTTGCTTCGAGTTGTGAGATGAAAATGTATAAAGCTATTGCTGCCTCACACAGCAGTTGCCCTCACTCTTTGGATGATGCTTCGACGCTAGCCTTGTTGAAAAAAAAATTCGGCCTGGATTCGCAAAGCTCCAAATTATTGGTCGTTGGGCTTGGCGATACCGGCGTTTCTGTTGCCTACTATTTGCAGCGCATGGGCTTTAAATTTGCAATCATCGACAGCCGCAATAAACCGCCTGTTGGTGAAGAATTTTATCGACAAATGCAGGATATACCGGTTTTTACTGGCGGTTTTGATGAGGATGCCTTTAAGGTTGCAACACATTTGGTCGTCAGCCCAGGTGTGCCGCTGAATGAACGAGCAATTATCAAAGCTGTCGACCAAGGCGCAACCATCTTGAGCGACATTGACTTATTTGCATGTTCAGTGAACGAACCGATTATTGCCATTACCGGTTCAAACGGTAAAAGCACGGTCACAAGCATGCTGGGTGAAATGGCCAGGGAAGCTGGCAAGCGGGTTGCCGTTGGCGGCAATATCGGCCTTCCTGCTTTGGACTTAATACGCTTTCCGCCGGGCGATGAAAACAAGATTGAACTTTATGTCCTGGAGCTATCCAGTTTTCAGCTGGAAAGAACCACTGCACTTGATGCAGCGGCAGCGACCGTACTTAACGTGACACCAGACCATTTGGATCGACATGCGGACATGAAGTCCTACGCCCAAGAAAAAGAACGAATATTTGATGGGGACGGTTATATGGTCATCAATGTCGATGATCCGGTCGTCAACGCCATGAATAAGAAAGGCAGGCGTGTGCTGACCTTCTCGATCAGCAAAGAGGCTGATTTTTATATCGCCAGGCAAGAGAATGGCGATGAGTATTTGATGCATAAGAGTCAGTGTTTAATGCCGCTAAAAGAGCTGCCCCTTGAAGGGCGACATAACGCTGCCAATGCGCTGGCAGCCTTGGCGCTGGGCGTCGCGGCCGGACTGGATGAACAAGCCATGGGCAATGCCCTTAGAAAATTTAAAGGCCTTGACCACCGGATGCAACGCGTTGCCGAAATAGCTGGGGTAACCTGGGTTAACGATTCTAAGGCGACCAATATCGGCGCCTGCATGGCAGCGCTTCAGGGTTATCAGCGTAAAGTCGTTTTAATTGCCGGAGGCGATGCTAAAGGCGCGGATATGAGTGAATTAACGCCCGTTATCAAAGAAAAGACCAAGAGTGTGGTGCTGATAGGTAAAGACGCAAAATTGATTGAGCATGTGCTCAATGGCAGTGTTCCGGTTTATATTGCCGACACCATGGCGCAAGCGGTAAAAATTGCGTCTGGTCTTGCCACTCCTGGTGATAGCGTATTGTTATCCCCGGCTTGTGCCAGTTTGGATCAATTTAAAAGCTATAAGGATCGGGGCGAGAAATTTAAGCAGGCAGTATTGGATCTGGTGGTATGAAACATTCGGCATCTTTTGTCCTGGTTCGAAATAAACGCCGTGCTCTTCCAGGAATGGGGCGAACTGATGGTGGTCGCCAATGAAAATATCACGTATTGGACAATTTCATGTCGATCCCCTGTTATTAATGGCATGTTTGAGCCTGATGTTCATTGGTTACATCATGGTAGTGTCCTCTTCATTGCACCTTGGTGTAAAAATTTCTGGCAGCGCACTGTATTACCCAATCCGGCAGTTCATGCATATTGGTTTAGGTTTGTTTTTAGGATGCTGTGTCGCGGCTGTGCCGATAGAGTTTTGGGAAAAGGCCGGCCCCTGGTTGTTTCTATCAGGCTTACTGTTTCTGATCATCGTATTGATACCCGGTGTCGGCATCAAGGTTAACGGTAGTGTGCGTTGGATGTCGATAGCCGGTATAAGAATTCAGGTATCGGAAGTGATGAAGTTTTTTGCTGTAATTTATATGGCGGGGTATGTTACTCGCCATCAGCAATCCGTCCGGGACTCAGCATTCGGTCTACTCAAACCTTTAATATTGTTTTCACTGGCCTGTATTTTGTTATTGCTGGAACCTGATTTTGGTTCGGCAGTGGTAATTTTAATTATCGCGATGGGCATTATGTTTTTAGCGGGGGCAAGATTATCACAATTCATCGTTTTATTACTGCTTGTAGCAGTACTGGCCATGTTGCTGGTTTACTTTTCCCCCTATCGCTTGGCCCGGGTAACCAGCTTTATAAGGCCCTGGGATGATCCTTTGGGGACGGATTTTCAACTGGTGCAGGCGCTCATATCCTTCGGGCGCGGAGAATGGTTCGGTGTCGGCCTGGGTAGCGGCATTCAAAAGCTATTCTATCTCCCTGAGGCACATACCGATTTTCTGTTTTCCGTTATTGCAGAGGAATTAGGGTTGTTCGGTGTGGTCACCGTTATTGGCTTATTTTCATTTTTGACTTGGCGGGCTTTTCAAATTGCCATTGCAGCCGAGCAGACAGGACAAGCATTTTCCGCTTTTATTGCTTATGGGCTTGGCATCTGGTTAGGCTTCCAGTCATTTGTCAATATGGGGGTCAATATGGGAATTTTACCAACGAAAGGCCTGACCCTACCGCTAATGAGTTATGGCGGTGGCAGCATGATGGTCATGTGTTGCGCGGTGGCATTGTTATTTCGAGTACAAAACGATGTTATGGCAACTGCAGCGAATTCGACCAGAAAACCCCGGAATGAATAAGCGCATCGTAATTATGGCAGGCGGGACTGGTGGACATGTATTTCCAGCGTTGGCTGTGGCGCAAGTTTTGGCCGAAAAAGGCTGGCAGGTCAGTTGGCTGGGTACCCAAAAGGGCCTCGAAAGCAGAGTGGTCCCGGAAAACGGCATAGTTATCGATTGGCTTTCGGTAGCGGGTGTACGCGGTAAAGGCTGGAGAGCAAAAATAATGGCAGCATTGATGTTGTTAAAAGCCTGTTTTCAGGCCGCGCAAATCTTGCGGCAAAGAAAGCCTGATGTGGTACTGGGCATGGGCGGCTTCGTCGCCGGCCCCGGCGGCTTGATGGCTAAATGTTTGGGTATTCCTCTAATAATCCATGAACAAAACCGCGTACCGGGCACAACCAATCGTTTATTGGCACACATAGCCAATCAGGTGCTGGAAGCTTTTCCCGGTAGTTTTAAAAAATCCGCTAACGCCCGCTGTACCGGCAATCCATTACGAAAACCTTTTTTAAATGTGCCGGCCAAGCAAGCCAAACCGGCGGGTGAGCCGGTCAGAATTCTGATTTTCGGCGGAAGTCAGGGTGCCAAGGTACTCAATGAGATCGTTCCAGAAGCGATGGCGGAATTATCCGGTGTGGAAATCAGGCATCAGACCGGAAGCGTAATGCGCGAACAAGTAGCAAGCCGTTATAAGGCGCTGGGCATCAAGGCAGAGGTCAGTGATTTTATTGCTGATATGGTGGCTGCCTACCACTGGGCCGACCTGGTGATTTGTCGGGCGGGCGCCATGACGGTGAGCGAAGTGGCGGCCATCGGTGTTCCAGCCATCCTGATACCGCTGCCGGGTGCCATTGATGATCATCAGACCGCAAATGCCAGGTATTTGACCGATGCCGGCGCCGGGCAGTTATTGATACAAAAAGATCTGAATGAAAAAACTTTAGCCATGGCGATAAACAACGTGTTGCAAAAGCTGGAAAACATGGGCAAAGCGGCTCGACAGTGCGCACGTCTGGATGCCACGGAAGTGGTGGCCTCTTGCTGCATCACCGGAGCAGGACGATGAATTTCCCCAATATTCAAATGCCGACCAAGGTGCTGGGCACCATCGACCGGATCCATTTTGTCGGCATCGGCGGCACCGGCATGAGCGGCATCGCTGAGGTTTTGTCAAATCTTGGTTATCAAGTGTCAGGTTCGGATATCAAGGAAAGCGCTGTTACGCAGCGGCTGACTGGCCTAGGAGTGGATATTTATATCGGCCATAAGCGCGAAAATATCAGCGAGGTCGATGTTGTGGTTGTTTCAAGTGCGATTGATCGCAGCAATGACGAAGTTGATGAAGCGTACATCAATAGAATACCCGTTATTCCACGCGCCGAAATGCTGGCTGAACTGATGCGTTTCAGGTTTGGTATCGCGGTAGCCGGAACCCATGGCAAAACGACGACGACCAGTCTGACGGCCAGCTTGCTAGCTGAAGGCGGACTCGATCCGACTTTCGTTATTGGCGGGCGGCTAAACAGCGCCGGCAGCAATGCCAAACTGGGTTTGGGCCATTACCTGGTTGCCGAAGCCGATGAAAGCGATGCTTCATTTTTATATTTACAGCCGATGGTGGCTATCGTGACCAATATCGACCAGGATCACATGGGCACATACCAAGGCAGTTATCAACGGCTGAAGGACACTTTTCTGGAATTTTTACACCACCTGCCTTTTTACGGTCTGGCGGTCATGTGCCTGGATGACCCCGGTATACGGGAAATTCTGCCGCAGCTTTCCAAGCCAGTAATGACCTATGGTGTTCATGAAGATGCCGATGTTAGGGCTACCGATATTAAACAGGAAGGCATGCATACGTCATTCACGGTGATTCGTAGAGGTCATTATCCGACGTTGAGGGTTACGCTAAATATACCTGGCTGGCACAACATGCTCAATGCGCTTGCCGCCATCAGCGTGGCGACCCGCTTGGATGTCGATGACGAAGCCATGATAAAAAGCCTCGGTACATTTAAAGGCGTTGGCCGGCGTTTTCAAATAAACGGCGACATTGCGTTGAGCGGCGGAAAACTGACTTTGGTCGATGACTATGGTCACCATCCGCGCGAAATAGCCGCAACACTCGAAGCTTTACGCCAGGCCTGGCCAGACAGACGTTCGGTCATTGTTTTCCAGCCGCATCGTTATACCCGGACCCGGGACTTATTTGAAGATTTTGTCCATGTTTTGTCGAGTGTCGACGTGCTGATATTGATGGATGTTTATTCCGCCGGTGAAACACCGATTCCCGGCGCTGATGGACGGGCGTTATGTCGAGCCATCCGGATGCGCGGCCAAGTGAGTCCAGTGTTTGTCGAACAGTGGGAGGAATTGGCGCCGATATTGGCCGGTCTTGTAACAGTCGACGATGTCATATTAACAATGGGAGCCGGTAATGTAGGACAGATTGCCGCTCAGTTGCCGCATTCGCTTGCCGAAGCCTTGGCTTTGCATCATGGTAGCTGAAATGAAGGGGCAACTGTTATGCAATGAGGCGCTGGCGAAGTACACCAGCTGGCGTGTGGGCGGCCCGGCGGAGCGGCTCTATATACCCGCCAACCGCGAGGATTTGTGTGAGTTTTTAAAAACTTTGCCAAAGACGGAACCCATATTCTGGATAGGCCTGGGTAGTAATTTGCTGATCAGGGATGGCGGTATTCGCGGCATCGTAATTAATACCAAAGGCCGTTTAAGAGAAATGAGGCTTTTGGATGATGGCTTGGTGTATGTGGAGGCGGGCGTGCCCTGTCCGCTGGTAGCCCGTTTTTGTGCCGAACACGGTCTCGTGGGCGCTGAATTTTTGGCCGGAATACCGGGAACCATGGGTGGCGCTTTGAAAATGAATGCCGGTGCTTTCGGTGGAGAAACCTGGGCCATCGTGAAGAGTATAGAAACAGTCAATATATCGGGCGTGGTCAAACAACGGCTGCCCGAAGAATTTCAAATCAGTTACCGGTCCGTAAGGGGCATCGAAGGCGAATGGTTCCTGGCGGCCGCTTTAAATCTGCACCGGGGCGATGCTACAGCCAGCCAGCTTAAAATTAAGGAATTACTCGAAAGGAGGGCAAAAACACAACCGACCAATCAGCCCAGTTGCGGGTCGGTATTCAAGAATCCGGTCGGCGATTATGCGGCACGGTTAATAGAACAAAGCGGATTAAAAGGTTATGCAATCGGAGGAGCCTGCGTTTCCGAAAAACATGCCAATTTTATTGTTAATAAAGGTAACGCAACGGCAGCAGATATCGAAGCTCTGATTAAACATGTTCAGAATGAAGTGATCAAGCTTCAGGGCGTGAGTCTGCAAACCGAAGTCTGTATGGTTGGAGAAAGTGTGAGGTTATGAGTGGTTAATAAACCTGAAGGATTTGGACATGTTGCGGTGTTGATGGGAGGTTCAGCGGCCGAAAGGCCGGTATCGTTAAAAAGCGGCGTGGCCGTTTATGAAGCCTTAAAGCGAAAGGGCGTCGATGTGGTTGCCATCGATGTGACCAGAAACCCCATCGATGCTTTGACAGGACAAAAGTTTGACCGCGTATTCAATATCATCCATGGACGCGGAGGTGAGGATGGGGTATTGCAAGGCGTGTTAGAAGTGCTGGCCATTCCTTATACTGGCAGCGGAGTGCTGGCATCGGCCTTAACGATGGATAAGCTGCGCACCAAATTGTGTTGGCAGGGTTCTGGTTTGGTCACGCCTAAGTGGTATTTATTGAAAGATGAAAATGATATAGACGGTTGCATCAGGAAACTGGGATTTCCGGTCATTGTTAAACCTGCGCAGGAAGGTTCCAGCATCGGCATGAGCAAAGCCTCAAACCGCGAGGAATTGCTCAAGGCATTAAGGGTGGCGTCTGAATACCGCTGCGATGTTTATGCCGAAGCCTGGGTAAGTGGCAAGGAATATACGGTTGCAATATTGAATGGCACAGCCCTGCCTATTATTCGTCTGGAAACACCGCGTACTTTTTATGACTACGAAGCCAAATACCAGGCAACGACGACTCAATATCATTGCCCGTGCGGATTAAACCGCGAGCAGGAAAAGGAGTTGGGAAGCCTCGCCATCAAAGCCGGCGAAGTGGTGGGCATCAAGGGCTGGGCCAGAGTGGATGTGTTTATCGATGATGCTGGCCAATACCAACTGATAGAAATCAATACGGTACCTGGCATGACTGATCATAGCTTAGTGCCAATGGCAGCCAAACAGGCAGGTATTGATTTTGATGAATTAGTCTGGCGTATCCTGGAAACCAGTTTAGGTCAATGAAAAATGACGGCGACAAAAATCATGGTGGCCTCCGTGTTGTTTTTTAGCCTGACCGGGTTGGCAGGATGGAGGCTTATCAAGCAAGGCTTTGGTTCGATGCCGATAAGGTATGTAAGAACCGCAGGAGTTTTTCAATACCTGGGTAAGGATGAAGTTAAGACAGCTTTGGAGCCATTAGTGGCCACGAGTTTTTTTTCTGCCGATATGCAGGCGATACAACAAGCTGTTGCGGCACTGCCATGGGTTGCATCGGTTACCGTCAAGCGAGTGTGGCCTGATGCAATCGATATTAAGGTAGATGAAAAAAAACCCTATGTACGTTGGGGACAGAACAGCCTTTTGAGCGAGCGGGGCGAATTATTTACACCGAGGCAGGTGCGTCGATTTAACAATTTGCCACTGTTGAACGGACCGGAGCAGCAGGAAAAGAAAGTTTTGGAGATCATGAAAGGGATACGAACAGAGCTGGCTGACCAGTCCTTAACGCTCGCTGAATTTAATGTCAATGATAGATGGGCATGGAAAATCAAATTGACATCCGGAATGCAAATAGAGTTGGGACGGAATGAACAACTAAAGAAATTACAGCGCTTTTTGAAGACGCTGGCAGTATTAGGGCAAGAGCGGATTAACTCAATAGCATCCGTTGATTTAAGGTATCCCAACGGGTATGCAATCGCCTGGAAACCTGATATGCCCTGTTGCGACTGGAAAAATTCGACGATCCCGCAAAATATAACAAACGAACAATCGGAAAAGGCGACTCAGAGTAAACCTTATGGCAAAAAAAACAGAACGTAATTTAATCGTCGGCCTGGATATCGGCACATCAAAAGTCGCGGCCATTGTTGGCGAATTAAGCGCCGATGGCAATATTGAAGTTATAGGAATTGGTTCAACTCCTTCGAGGGGGTTAAAAAAAGGAGTGGTTGTCAATCTGGAATCGACAGTGCAATCGATACAACGGGCGATTGAAGAAGCGGAATTAATGGCAGGTTGCCAAATAAAGTCGGTTTTTGCAGGGATAGCAGGCAGCCATATCAGAAGTCTTAATTCTCATGGCATCGTGGCCATTAAGGATAAGGAAGTTACGCAATATGATATTGATCGAGTGATCGATTCGGCGCGTGCGGTCGCGATTCCTGCAGATCAAAAAATTTTGCATATTTTGCCTCAGGAATTTGTAATCGATCTTCAAGACGGTATCAAAGAACCCATTGGCATGTCAGGCATTCGCCTGGAAGCCAGAGTTCATATGGTTACCGGCAGCGTAAGTGCGTCACAGAACATAATTAAATGTATTCGCCGGTGCGGCTTGGAAGTAGAAGATATTGTGCTTGAACAACTGGCATCCTGTAATTCAGTTTTGACAGACGATGAGAAGGAGTTGGGCGTTTGTTTGATCGATATTGGCGGTGGCACTACCGATATCGCCATTTTTTCCGAAGGCGCAATAAAACATACCGCTGTCATACCGATAGCGGGCGATCAGGTGACCAATGATATCGCGGTAGCTTTGCGTACACCAACATTAAATGCCGAACAGATCAAACGCAAATATGCTTGTGCGTTGACCCAGTTGGCAAGTGTCGATGGCATGATTGAAGTGCCGAGCATCGGCGACCGGTCACCACGTAAAATTTCGACACAAAATTTAGCTGAAATCATCGAGCCTCGTTATGAGGAACTGATGCTACTGGTTCAATCGGAACTAAGACGCAGCGGTTATGAAGATTTGATTGCCGCTGGCATTGTGATAACCGGCGGTAGTGCACAAGTGATGGGATTAATTGAACTGGCTGAAGAGATTTTTCATATGCCAGTACGGATGGGAGTTCCACAAAATGTCACGGGATTAACGGAGGTTGTAAAAAATCCTGTTCACTCTACAGGGGTAGGGTTATTAATGTATGGAAAAGAACATCAAGGCGCGGGTAGAAGTTTGGACGCTGACAGTTCAGGGTTGTTGGCAAAAATGAAAAGTTGGTTTCAGGGTAATTTTTAGTTATTTAGCAATTTTATTAAGGTGAAGAAAATGAAATACGAATTAGTGGATATGTGTAGCGAAACTGCAGTCATCAAAGTCATTGGTGTTGGCGGTGGTGGCGGCAATGCGGTTAATCATATGGCGGACTGCCATATTGAAGGCGTTGAGTTTATCTGTGCCAATACAGATGCTCAAGCACTGAGAAAATTGGATATTGACACCATCATTCAACTGGGTGTTGAATTAACCAAAGGCTTGGGCGCTGGTACAAATCCAGACATTGGCAAAAGGGCGGCTGAAGAAAACAGAGACCGCATCAAGGAGGTTCTGCAAGGTTCAGATATGGTTTTCCTGACCGCCGGCATGGGCGGCGGAACCGGAACCGGCGCAATTCCTGTCATTGCCCAAATTGCAAGGGAAATGGGCATCCTGACAGTGGCAGTTGTCACCAAACCGTTTCAATTTGAGGGTAAAAAGAAGCAGGTAGTTGCCGAACAAGGCATAGCCGAGCTCGAAAAATATGTGGATTCACTGATTACCATTCCAAATCAGAAGTTATTACCGGTGCTTGGCAACAATGTTTCTTTAATGAATGCCTTTAAAGCGGCTAATGATGTTTTGCTCGATGCCGTGCAGGGCATTACCCAGCTGATTGTTCATCCCGGCATGATTAACGTCGATTTTGCCGATGTCAGGACCGTTATGTCCGGCATGGGCGCTGCCATCATGGGTATCGGTTCGGCTTCGGGAGAACACCGGGCTCGCGAAGCCGCTGAAAAAGCTATTGCTTGCCCCTTGCTCGAAGATATAAACTTACAAGGTGCCAGAGGTATTCTGGTCAATATTACTGCGTCCGATATGGGTATTGCGGAATTCAATGAGGTTGGTACCATCGTACATGAATTTGCTTCCGAAGATGCTATCATCAAAATCGGTACGGCTATCGATCCTTCGCTCGGTGATGAAATTAAAGTTACTGTAGTCGCTACAGGAATGGGAATGCCGCCTCTGGCGGTCAAGGCGCCTGTCAAGATTTTGCCAAAAACGGCAACAGGTGAGAATATTTACGACGGTTTGGATAAACCAACCGTGATTCGTAACAAAACTGAAAGCAGAGAAACCCGTTTTGGGGCACAGCCTAAAAAAGACGTAGATTTGGAATACCTGGATATTCCTGCTTTCTTAAGACGTCAGGCTGATTAATAATTAAAGAAGATAGGTAACTCATAAAATTTAGAATGCAAGCCCGTTCCTGTTGGACGACTGCATATGCTAGACACAAGCTGCCCCAGAAGCTAGGACAACGCATGGAGCACATCGAGGGGATGAGATCGAAAACAGAATATCGTATTCATACGATTGCTGCAGATGGTCTCAACCTCGGTCTTTGGATTCGAATGTGATAAGATATTAATTTCAGGCCTCTTTCATTAAGCTTTTATAATTTTATGATAAAACAGCGAACTTTAAAAAATACTATCAGGGCCACAGGTGTAGGATTGCATACCGGCGATAAAGTTTATTTGACTTTACGTCCAGCTGAAGCGAATACCGGGATTCGTTTTCGGCGAGTCGATCTGTCCGAACCGGTCACCATCCAAGCGACACCCGGCAATGTAGGTGAAACGGTGCTATCAACCACCCTGGTTTCAGGGCAGATAAAGATATCCACGGTAGAACATTTGCTTTCAGCGTTTGCGGGTCTTGGCATCGATAATGCCATTATTGATGTCAGTGCGGGGGAAGTACCGATTATGGATGGCAGTGCCGGACCGTTTGTGTTTTTACTGCAATCGGCCGGTGTCGAAGAACAGGACTGCCCAAAGCAATATATCCGCATCAAGCGGAGCGTAAGGGTTGAAGAAGGCGACAAATGGGCTGAATTTAATCCGTTTGACGGCTTCAAAGTGACGTTTACCATCGATTTTGAACATCCTGCTTTTAAGGATCATTTGAAAACTGCCACGATGGATTTTTCTTCGACCACATTTGTCAAGGAAGTCAGCCGCGCCCGAACCTTCGGATTCATGAAGGATATTGAAATGCTGCGCCAGAATAATCTGGCCCTTGGCGGCAGCCTCGATAACGCCATCGTCGTCGATGAAAGTAAAATCTTGAATGAAGATGGTTTGCGGTACGCCGATGAATTTGTCAAACACAAGATTCTGGATGCGATCGGTGATTTATATTTGCTAGGCCATAGCCTGATCGGAGAATTTACTGGCTATAAATCGGGTCACGGCTTGAACAACAAGCTGTTGCGCACCTTGCTGGAAGATAAAGATGCGTGGGAAATGATATCGTTTGATGAAGAGGAAGACGCACCTATATCCTTTATGCGTTCCGCACAGGCGCACAGGCCGGCAGCATAGATTTTCGCTTACTTCTGCGATAATGAGTGCGAAGAAGGGTGCGCCCCTACACGATATACGCAGGTACTAGCTACTCCAGGAGGCTAAATAGTTGCTGTTGCTCGGATTCGCCGAAAACAGCCAAGGTTTCGGCGTTTTGTCAGTGGCGGGTTTCAGCTTGAATATTATTTGTCCCGCGTCATGCCTTCTAGTGTTTTAGTCAACCTGAGCAATGCAACAGTCAATTCATTGTCAAGTGCAGAGTTGAAGCTGCAGGATCTGCGTATGGCTGCCAGTCGTTCCGGTGAAGGAAGGTTTGCCATGCCATGATGACTCAGGCTGGGACCTGACTGTTCTAGTAATAGTTTAATCTGCATGCTGGTGATAGCATCTTTCGTTAAATGTGTGATGGCAGCCAATACCGTTTGGGTATAAAAACGTAACTGGGTCGCCCACGCCGCTGAATCGGTATAAAGCAACAGTTTATGACCGCTTATAAGACAGTGTCGAACATGATGGGCCAATGTGTCGGGCAAAGCGCATCGAACAGTTTTTAATAACTCACCTTGTTGCCTGATCTTGCTGTTAAAAAAATCGATAGATCGGTTAGGAAACGATAAGGCCGTTTTAAAAGAGGCGGATTTTGACATAAAGATTATTTCATCGCCAACTTTAACCCGGCGCTACAAAAAAATTATGCATAGTATACTCCCATAAGTTGCGCAGACTTGCTGAAAAGATCGGCAAAGCGTCGGGCCAGGGGGGTCGGTAATCACGCCGGGCCCAACTTCATGATGCACCCGCACCATAGTGCATGGCGGCTGCCTGACAGCTTCCAGTTCCTGTAGAAGGTCAGCGTTGTAGATTTGATGATGTGGGGCATTCTTTGAGATACATTCAATCAGCAGAGGGCCAGAACATGGTTTCGGTAAATCAGACCGTCTGATTGGCCTTTCCAGGGTGATGAAAAATCTTTGGGGTGTTGCCGGCGGACACGGATGCATTAAGCGATGTCTTCGTCGATAAACTCGGTTGTTGCCGGATAGTAAGTTTTTTATGGAAAGACTGCTGTCATACATTAAGCTTCAGTCAAGCAGGGCTTGCAGCTTTTATGCCTCCGGTAAACCATGTTTTCAAGGCGGTTAAATTTACCTTAACTGATTGTTGCGCTGCTCAAATATTTTCATGTTGAAATGCGCACTATTTTCCGGTTAACGGCACCACTCTGCAATCAATTTTCGACATTCATGCCGCCATTGGCAATCATTATCTCGAAGCCATGGCTTGATCCGCGTGAAAGCAGGGGTAATGGTGAGCGGCATTCTGGATGGCATCAATCAGCTCAAATCTGATGGCGATGCGGTAAGCGCTTTCAACACCAATGGATATTACCAGATTCTGTAAACCGTTAATGTTCATGGCGCCATTTTCATCAACAATTGTTAGATAATGGACGGTTTCCATTTTTACATAATCATTTTCAGCAACCAACCCATCATCCGACTCCCGGCCAGGAGTAAATCTTCTGACTTCCGCTTTGTTATAAGCAGCTACTGAAATCCACTGATGACGAGTTACGTTTTCCACTGCAGGATTTGAATTTTTGAGGCTTAAGCTTCTGTTGGCTTGCTTTCAAAATGTCATTCAACACTATTATAGGCAATTGGTAAAATTATAAGCAATTGGTAAACCTTCTCATAAATGACTTGCAAGAAGTGCTTTTAAAACAAGTTGCTTTTCCGTCATTTTATAAGCTTCAAATCGTGATTCGAAATGTTTTCGTGCCCTGCATTTACCTGCATCCAGATTTTGAATTAACACACCCATTGCTAATAAGCTATTAACAGGTATGTTGTCGGCCAACATCTCAATGCTGAATTTCTTTAAATTGCATTCCTGAACTTCAAAATCCTGATAGTCGCCTAAGACATCTTGCAATTCTTTAAGGCTTTTAATGAAGCTTTTCATTTGGTTTTCCGGATAAAGAGATTGAAAAAACTCGATGAGGTAGCGCATTTTTTTGCAAGTTTTCCTTAGTTCATGGAATTTTTCAGCGCATGACAGGTTGGTAAGGGCACTACCTTGCCGTAATATGCGTTTATTATTTTTCCAAATCCTTAAGTTTGCCAATTCCTTGATCGTCATATGAGTTGTTGGTGGCGCTGGGCCTTTTAGATAGGACTCCCATTCAGCCAGTGTGGACCGATATTTTTGAGATCGCAATTTGCTGGCCAATTCGTGTTGCGCTTTTTGTTTTTTGGTCAAAAGAAATTCATAGAGCGGATTGATATCCTCGCGAATCGAAACCGGTAGGCTTTTTTTGTAGTGATCAAAATTCAATAGATAAACATCCAGGTCACGCGTTGGACCGGTAATTTGTCCCAGCCAGGAAAAAAAATCGACAAAGTGCGCCGTGATTTTCTCCGGAAGTACCTCACTTAACTGGCTAAGCCCGGTTCGCGTTCTTCTGACAGCTACCCTGAAATCATGCAAAAATTCGCTGTCTGTATCGGCCAGGGTTCCTTGCTCGTTGGCTTTAATGGTTTTCAGCAAATGGCTAAAAATAGCTTTAACGGCAATATCAGCACGCAAATCAGGCTCCAAGTGGATATTCAATTTTGATGAATAGTCTTGAGGGGTTCGACCTTGATGTTTTAGGACCGTCGTCAGGATAGACTTGTCAAGCGCTGTTAAGCCCAGTTTTGTAGTAAGTATTTCAACAATATATTCGACAGCTTTGCCATAACCTTTTATCGGATGCAAGGTAACGCGATTGTCGAATTGATCGTATTGCTCAATCACCATGCGGAGTATGGTTTTTGCATCTTTATTGAGAATATCGAAGTGATACATCTGATAATCACACGTGCAAATCGGCAGCAATGCGCGCATTTCCAGTATGGGCTCAAGAATCCTTCGTATTTGTCCCGGTTTGAAATCCTTACTGAAAGCAGGAACTTCAGTAAGCTTAGCCTGTGCAATGACAGCGCCGTTTTCAAGGGATTTCAATTGAAAGGATGCTGCCGGTTTTGCCCGAATAAATTCGCCAGTAATGCCTTTGGAATACAAGCGCCAGTCAAAGCTATCGTAAAATGTTGCTCGTATCTTTTGCCGCGAAATCAGTTGGACATTTGCCTGACGGCTGAATTTTGCAATAAATTGTTCAGTTCCCAGACTGATGGGTATCCCAAATTGTAAAGACATTGTCTCCTGAATGACGTAAGGTGCCTATCGTAAAATGGATAAATTGACTGACTGCCAATGAATTCGGTTTTTTGAGTTCGGCGCTGAGATATATAACGGATGGTGCCAGAACTCACCCCTGCTGCCATAAAATTTGGCTAAACATCACGGCACGATATGTTTATTTGTGATGAGTATACATAAATTTATGATCGTAACGGTAAAGTGTTAATATTTAGTTTCAAACAGGAGCAATCGCTAATCAATAATAAACCTTACCATTGATTAGATATCAGATACCGTGAATGTTCAACATAAACTTTAATTTTTAAGATGGGTCTTGCTAACCATTCTTGAGGTCAAAATGACATGAGGTGAGCTATGAATAGAGAACTTTGGTTGCTTCGGCATGGTAAAGCTGATCGGAACGTAATAACCGATGATTTTGACCGACCACTAAAAAAAAGGGGCAAACGGGCAGCACAGCGGGTCGGGGCATGGATGAAACAACAGAACCTGGTGCCTGAGTTGGTAATCAGCTCGCCGGCCTTAAGAGCTATCACGACTGCAAAAATAGTCTGTGCAGCCCTTGACGTGCCAGAACAAGAAATACAGCAGGACAAACGCTTGTATGCAGAGGGTTATGAGCGTTTGAAAACTGTGTTGGCGGCCAGTCCCGTTAAAGCTGAAAAAGTATTACTGGTGAGCCATAATCCAGAACTGGAAGACTTGCTGATTTATCTGGTGGGAGCGGCCAATGTGCCGGATGTAGAAAAATTGTTGCCTACAGCAGCCCTGGCCAGATTGATGATACCGGATGACTGGACTAGTTTGGATCGTGGCTGTGCCCGCTTAATATCTATTACCCAAGCCAAATCCTTATCAGAAGATGATGTTTAAAGGGGTAGCGCTGGCAGCATTGCCTTCGTTCGCCCAAACCAAGGCGTGGATAATAAAAAAATGATATTGTAATAATTCTGTCATATAAAGTTATTATCCTTGTTAGGTCTTAAAGATTCTGTGTCCCATACTAATTAGAGAGTTGATAATGAATTTATCGTTTAAAACAAAAAACGTCTGTGCCTTGCTGAGTCTGGTTTCTGCTGGATTTCTTGGTGGCCCGGCGCATGCCGTGCAAACAGTTGAGCCGGGAATTCCCAAATACCAAAAAGCCAGCGGCATTTCCGGCAACTTATCCAGTGTCGGTTCCGATACACTGGCAAATTTAATGACGCTGTGGGCGGAAGCGTTTAATCGCGAGTATCCAAACGTCAATATACAGATTCAGGCTGCCGGTTCATCGACTGCACCTCCTGCCTTGACAGAAGGCACTTCCAATTTGGGGCCCATGAGCCGGGAAATGAAGGATGACGAGCTGGAAGCTTTTGAAGATAAATACGGTTACAAGCCCACTGCAGTTCCTGTGGCAGTTGATGCGCTGGCTGTTCTTGTCAATAAGGATAATCCAGTGAAAGGCCTGACAATTGAGCAAGTCGATGCCATTTTTTCTTCGACCAACAAATGTGGTGGTGCTGCCAGCATTGAAAAATGGGGTGATGCCGGCGTCCCCGAATGGGGCGCAAAGAGTATCCAGCTATATGGCCGCAACTCGGTGTCCGGAACTTACGGCTATTTTAAAGAACATGCATTATGTAAAGGCGACTTCAAAAGCAATGTCAATGAACAACCAGGTTCCGCCTCAGTCGTCCAGTCCGTGACGACATCGGTTAATGGTATCGGCTACTCAGGCATGGGTTATTCTACCTCCGGTATTAAAATGGTTCCATTGGCAAAAAAAGGCAGCAACAAATTTGTTGAGGCGACCCCGGCAAACGCACTGAACGGAACGTATCCTTTAACACGTTACTTGTACGTTTATGTCAATAAAAAGCCAAATCAACCGTTACCTCCTTTGGAATATGAATTTATGAAGATGGTGCTGTCTCAAACCGGCCAACAAGCGGTTATAAAAGACGGTTATATTCCGCTGCCCGCCAAGGTCGTTGATAAAGCGCTGGCTACCATTAAATAACAATGCAGGGATTGTTATAAAGTGGCTTTATCAGTTCTGCAGGGGCAGGGATGGTTAGCTTTTATTGAGTTGTTCCGCGCCCTTTCAAATTAACTGTTAATGCGGGCAAAAGCGGCTGAGATTTGTTTAACAGATCTCGGCCGCTTTTATTTCCAGTTTTTGTTATATCATTGTCACATTTAAACTTTAAAATCTCGGTATGTCTGAAAATTCCACCAACAAAATAGCATCTGCCATGGAACAATCGGCCGGTAGCCTTCACCAGCGTTGGCGGCTAATCAAAGATGTATTGGCACGCTGCGGCGTAGTGGCAGGCGGATTGGGTGTGATATTCGCTGTCATTCTGATTTTCTTTTATTTGTTGTATGTTGTTTTTCCGTTGTTTTTATCAGCAACCGCGCTACCCGCCGGTCGCTATGATGTGCCGGAGAAAGCGCTAGGCAAGACGTTGTTGCTGGAGATGGAGGAGCAAAATGAAGTGGCGGCTCGATTTACGAACACGGGGCAGGTGGTATTTTTTGAGGTGGCGACTGGCAAGACCATTTTAGTAAAAACCGTCACAATACCCCAAGGCGCCCATATTGTTAGTTTTGCTCAAGGCAGTCCAATAAACGAAGGAGCGGTGATTTATGGCTTATCCGATGGCCGGGCGGTCATTGTAAAACATCAGTATAAAGTAACATATCCAGATAATGTCCGCCTCATCACGCCATCACTTGAATATCCATTCGATGAGAAACCGCTGGTATTGGATGATACCGGTGCTGCCTTGGTAAAAATTGCTGTTAGAGTGAGTGAAAACGAAACCACAATTGTGGCCTTAACTGACGATACCCTCCAAGGTCCAGGTAAAATCCGCTTGACCACTATTGCAAAAGAACAGAATTTATTCGCGGATGAAGCCACTTTAAACCGGACGGATTTAATCTTGGACATGTCAGCGGCTGGGGTTACCGATATGTTAATCGATAAGGAAGGCCGAAATCTCTTTCTTATTGGCGGTAATGGGCTGTTAAGTTTTTTTGATATTAGCGATAAAAGCGCCCCTGTTATCAGGCAGAATCAAAATATAGTCGCCGCAGGTCAACAAATTACCAGTCTCGCTTTTCTGAATGGCGATCTTTCATTGTTGGTCGGCGATTCCACAGGATTGGTGTCGCAATGGAGCATGGTTAAAGATGCGCTTAATCATCCAGCCATGCAAAAAATCCGAGCCATTAAAGTGTCCGGTAAAGCCATAGTTCAACTCAAGGCAGAACAAAGGCGTAAAGGCTTTATGGCGATTGATGCCGATGGTTTTATGGGTATTTATCATACCACCGCCGAAAGGGAGCTGATCAAAGAGCGAATTAGTGATTCATTGCCAGAGGCAGCGGCATTATCGCCGAGAGCCAGTGCGCTGTTAATGCAGTCGGGAGATGGCAAAGTACATCATTGGCAGGTCGATAATGAACACCCTGAAGTCTCAATCAAGTCATTATGGCAATCGGTTTGGTATGAAAGTTATCCAAAGCCGGATTATATCTGGCAGTCGTCCTCGGCCAGCAGTGATTTTGAACCTAAATATAGTTTAACCCCGTTGGTGTTTGGCACTTTGAAAGCGGCATTTTACGCGATGCTGGTGGCGATGCCGCTGGCATTGATGGGCGCTATTTACACAGCGTATTTTATGTCGCCAAAAATGCGCCAGATGGTAAAGCCGACCATTGAATTGATGGGCGCCTTACCGACCGTTATTTTAGGATTTCTGGCGGGACTCTGGCTGGCGCCGTTTATAGAAAAATATTTGGCCGGATTATTTTTATTATTCATGATGGTGCCCCTGGCTGTTATCCTGTTCGCCTATTCATGGCAGTTCTTTCCCAAAACTATCAGACAAAAAATACCCGAAGGCTGGGAAGCGGCTTTATTGATACCCGTCATCTTAGTCAGTGGCTGGTTTGCCTTTGTCGTAAGCGTTCCATTGGAAAGTCTTTTATTTGAGGGCAGCTTACGCGACTGGTTTAGCCGGGAATGGGGTGTCGGTTATGACCAGCGCAATGCGCTAATCGTCGGTATTGCGATGGGTTTTGCTGTTATTCCCACTATTTTTACTATCGCAGAAGATGCAATTTTCAGCGTCCCCAAGCATTTAACCGTGGGCTCACTGGCATTAGGCGCAACGCCTTGGCAAACACTAGCCAAAGTGGTTTTACTTACGGCCAGCCCAGGGATTTTTTCCGCTATCATGATTGGTTTTGGTCGGGCGATTGGCGAGACCATGATCGTGTTAATGGCCACTGGTAATACGCCGGTCATGGATATGAGCGTTTTCCAGGGCTTGCGCACATTGGCAGCCAATATTGCCGTGGAAATGCCGGAATCGGAGGTGGACAGCACGCACTACCGAGTCTTGTTTTTGGCAGCCCTCGTGCTGTTTCTGTTTACTTTTGTTTTTAATACCCTGGCCGAAATTATTCGCCAGCGCTTACGCGAAAAATATAGTTCGTTATGATCAGATTATGGTTTAAAAGCGGGGCCCCCTGGATATGGCTGAATGCAGCGGCAGTCAGTACCTGTGTTGTTATGGTTACGGGTGTATTGGGCTTGATTGCTGTGCGTGGAACCGGGCATTTCTGGCCGGCCCAAGTCATCCAATTCAGTTACCGGGAAGACGATGGAACCTTTAAAACCATTATTGGCGAAAAAATTGATACCAGCGTCACACCTGCCGCAATGGCCAAGGCTACGGGCTATAAACTGACCGATGATGAAGAAACGTTGGTGCAGTATCAGCTTAAAACAGGTAATCGTGATGTTACCGGCACCGACTTCCGATGGATTCAGGAACGCAACGTGCAACTTCAGGAAGAGCCGGCTGACATCATGGTGGTTGAGCGGCGTGAATGGGGCAATTTTTACGGCAGACTGATTGCCGTTAAAGAAAACGGTACAGTTATAGCTGCATCCGGACAAGCTTGGCCTGCCGCTCAGGAAAAGCTGGCGGAGGCGTTAACGACGTTTAAGGAAATAGTCCATCTGGAAAAAATAGAAATCGGCGCGGTAAACTACGCTCTGGAACATCTGAGGCTCAAACAAAAAAAATTGCAATTGCAAAACCGTTGGGATGATATTGCAAAAAAGCAGCTTGCCGATGAAAAGACAAATCTTGAAGTCAATTATAAGCATCATCAGACAAAATTAAGCGAACTCTATCAGAATATAAGACGGTATAGTCTGGCCGTCAAAACTGAGGACGGATCGGAGGTTGAAATTCCTTTGGCCAAAGTCGTGAGGCTTTACCAGCCCAATGCGATGAGCCTGCTTGATAAAGCCGCTTTTTATGGCACCAAATTAATTGAGTTTTTATCCGACGATCCGCGTGAAGCCAATACGGAAGGCGGTATTTTCCCGGCTATATTCGGCACCGTTATGATGGTCATCATTATGTCGATTATTGTTACGCCGTTTGGTGTGATCGCAGCCGTTTATTTGCGCGAATATGCTAAACAGGGTTTCACCACGAGGCTGATCCGGATTGCCGTCAACAATCTGGCCGGCGTGCCTTCGGTGGTTTACGGCGTATTCGGCCTGGGTTTTTTTGTTTACATACTGGGTGGTAATATCGATCGCTTATTTTTTCCGGAAGCAGCCCCGGCGCCGGTTTTTGGTACGCCGGGATTATTGTGGGCTTCCATCACTCTGGCGCTGCTGACTTTGCCCGTGGTCATCGTATCCACCGAGGAAGGTCTGGCGCGTATTCCCAAATCGATACGCGAGGGTAGTCTGGCTTTGGGCGCCACCAAATTTGAAACCTTATGGCTGACCGTTTTGCCAATGGCCAGTCCCGCCATGATGACTGGCTTGATCCTTGCCGTTGCCAGGGCCGCCGGCGAAGTGGCGCCGTTGATGCTGGTCGGCGTGGTAAAGCTGGCGCCCTCGTTACCGCTGGACGGTAATTTTCCTTTTCTGCATTTGGACAGAAAATTTATGCATCTGGGCTTTCATATTTATGATGTCGGCTTTCAAAGCCCCAACGTGGAGGCGGCAAGACCTTTGGTTTACGCGACATCGTTATTGTTGGTTCTGGTCATTATTGGACTTAATTTGACAGCCATCGTCATCAGAAATAATCTGCGCGAAAAATATCGCGCATTGGAAGGTTAAAGAAATGGCAGCACAACACGTACGAACACATGCAATTGATATCAACTCCATTGTAAACAGTCAGAGTAAAGTATCGGGAAAGAACGAGACCTGCATCAAGGTGGAAAACCTGAATCTGTTTTATGGTACAAAGCAGGCGTTGCACAATATCAATATGGAGATGCCGAAAAAACGGGTGACTGCCTATATAGGTCCCAGCGGTTGTGGAAAATCGACTTTGTTGCGCTGTATTAACCGGATGAACGATCTGGTCGATAGCGCTAGTATCAATGGCCGGATCCTTCTGGACAATGAAAATATTTACGACAAATCGGTCAATGTGGCGGCTTTACGCAGACGGGTCGGCATGGTATTTCAAAAGCCCAATCCTTTTCCTAAATCGATCTTTGAAAATGTGGCTTATGGCCTCAGAATTCAAGGCATCAACGATAAACGAATCCTGGAAGAAACGGTCGAAAATGCGCTTCGCGGCGCGGCGCTGTGGGATGAGATGAAAGACCGGCTGAACGATAACGCTCTGGGTATATCGGGCGGCCAGCAGCAGAGGCTGGTGATCGCCCGGGCCATTGCGATAGAACCGGAAGTCCTGTTGCTTGATGAGCCTGCTTCGGCTTTGGATCCTATTTCCACATTAAAAATTGAAGAATTAATCAATGAACTCAAGGAAAAATATACTATAGTGATAGTAACACACAACATGCAGCAGGCAGCCCGAGTTTCCGACTATACGGCGTTTATGTATATGGGCGAGCTGATTGAAGTCGGTACGACCAGCGAGCTTTTTACCAACCCCAGAAAAAAACAGACAGAAGACTATATTACCGGACGTTATGGCTAATTCAGGAGAAAATCATGGACAACAGTAAAATTGGGCATCATATTTCAGGCCAGTTTAACAAGGAACTGGAGGATATCCGCAATAAAGTATTAACCATGGGTGGGCTGGTTGAACAGCAGATAGAACTGGCGGTACAGGCTTTTACCAACAGCGATGTGGAAGTCGCTGAACGGGTTATCAGGCAAGATAATGAAGTCGATGCCCAGCAAATGGATATCGATATGGAATGCACGCAAATTTTAGCGTTGAGGCAGCCGGCTGCATTTGATTTAAGGTTATTGCTTACGGTTATTAAAGTTATCAACGAGCTTGAAATAGTCGGCGACCTGGCCGAACGCATTGCCAGAATGGCGATACATGTATCAGACAATGAAGGCAAAAATGTTCAATTTTTTGAATTGCAACATATGGCTGATTTGGTGAGGGATATGCTGCATGATGCACTGGATACATTCGCCAGAATGAATATTGATGAAATAACCCGGATTACCGGCCTGGATGAAAGCGTTGATCGTGAATATGGCAGCATTATCCGTCAATTGATTACACAAATGATGGAAGATCCGAGAAATATCACCCGGACTTTAAATGTGCTTTGGACAGTTCGCGCGCTGGAAAGGATTGGCGATCACGCTTGCTATATCTGCCAGCACCTGATTTATATGGTCAGAGGCGAAGATGTGCGCCATTTGAGCCAGCAGGAACTGGAACAAAAAGTGAAAAAATAAACATTTTCCAATTAAAATACTGCGGGCGATCAGGCAATCCGCAGTTTTGCAAGGGAGGCTAGAGCGCTTCCACCGCTTATGTCGGGCGTAATGGTCAATTCGATTGAGGTGACTGCCGAAAGTTCGACGGAATGATCATCCAACTCCGAAATGGTACCTTCAGGGCTGAAATTCCACTGCTGACGCACGATTTCCCTGAATGAGCCATTGCCCTGAGACCAGCGCAGCACGTATTCTTGTGTCCGTTTAACGGTGGATTCCAGAAAACTCAGCTGAATATGGCTAATTTGTTGGGGCTGTCTAAAGAGCAATCGGATCGTTTGCTGTCCGGGCCCCTCAGCGCGCCAACCTTGATCTGAACCCGGCAACAAAGCTGCTTCGATCGGGTGATCAGGATCTTCCGATGTTATTTCCACATCTGCCAGTTGCTCAAGATTCAGCCAGGCTGGCGGCAAGGATTCGTCAGGTTGCGGACTATCGGTAATGATTTTTTTTCGCATGCCGGCTTCACTCCAGTTATTTAAAAAAACGACGCAACGCAATGGATCTGACGGTTTTAGTGAACCCTAAAAATTACATGTTCATGGATGGATCAACGCCTGAAGTTGTTTTTAAGGTAGTCCGAAATTTGGTCGCCAAGAATCACATAAATGACATATGCAAAAAAAACGACGGTAAAAAGATAAATGAATGTAGCCATGGTGCTTGCCTCATCGAAATGAATAGTATCCTGGTTTGGTAGAGCAACACGTTGCCGGAGTCTTCCAGCAACCATGCGAATAATTAACAAATATACCAGAAGGTTAGTAGCTGGGTAAACGATTACCGTGAAAACATGCCGGAAAGGTGGATTAAATACTTCTTCTATGTCGATGCTGTGATGCTTCAGGCGGATTTTGTGTCTGATCAGATAGAGTAGGGTCGATCACGATGAATCCTTCGCCGTTTATTTGTTAGCTGAGCTTCTATCCTTGTTTGAAAAAGATCAACAACTTGCCGTTCATCCTGAACGTCGAATGATTTAATCTAAATTTTATTGTAACGATACAGCGTATTTTGTCTTTTCGAGCAAAGCGAGGAATCTTAAGGCTCACCCATATTCCAGCGCTTGAAAGATTGCTCCCGACGGTCGAAATGACAATAAAATCAGGCCTCTTGCAAAAAAACGCGGAATAATTACATTTCCTTACTTATTGACTTTCTGTTTGCAAGACTTGTTTTACGAAACGAGCACTTTACTTGGCCTTGTTCCGCCAATAAGATTGTATTTAATAGTCCATACCATCCGAATCGTTAACTCATGGTTGCTGCCCTGGTCCGCTTTTCCATCCATTATTACGGCATCATAATAGCTCTTGCGCTATTAGTTTTATTGGTTGGCAGTTATCGCTTTGCTACTGCAGGACTGGATATTTTTCCGGAATTTGCGCCCAAAAAGGTGATTATTCAAACCGAAGCGCCGGGTCTTTCGGTCGAACGAGTTGAAACCGTAGTTACCCAGCAAATTGAAAAAAGTATCAATGGCTTGATTGGGCTGGAATCAGTCCGTTCAGAGTCGATACAGGGATTGTCAATAATTACCGCAAACTTTAAAGAAGGGAGCGATGTTTACCGCAACCGTCAGTTGGTTAACGAGCGTTTAGCCAGTTTATCCATGCGGCTGCCTCCCGGTGTTACACCGGTTGCGGTGCCGCTGTCATCCTCCTCTGCGACGGTATTGAGCCTGGGCTTAAGCTCGAAAAGTAAAGACTTGATGAGCTTGCGCGGTCTGGCCGATTGGACGATCGTGCCACGTTTAATGGCTGTGCCTGGCGTTGCCGATGTGAATGTGTTTGGCGGCGAAATTAAGCAACTGCAAATTCAGGTCGATCCCATTCAATTGCAACGGTTCGAATTGGCACTGGATGACGTCATTCAGGCCGCAGAAAAAGTTGGCAACATTCAGAGCGGCGGATTTATAGAAAATAACAATCAACGTTTTGTGTTGCAGGTATCCGGACAGCCCGTTACGCCCGAACAGTATGCAAAAATCGTCGTGAAACATGACCATGCGCGCACAATAAGTTTAGGAGAAGTTGCCGAAATTCGTTACGCGGCGGAACCGCCCATCAGCGCCGCCCAAATTATGGGGAACCCCGGCGTCGTCATGATGGTTATCGGTCAATACGGAGCCAATACCTTAACTGTGTCTAGGCAGATTGAACAGGTCTTAGAAGAATTCAATCCTATTTTCCGCAAACAGGACATTCGTTTTTACTCACATCTGTTCCGTCCTGCAGACTACATTGAAAAATCGCTGACCAATTTGTCAGGACATTTGTTGATTGGTGGATTCTTTGTATTGCTGATCCTGTTTGCGTTTCTGTTTAATGTTCGAACCGCATGTATTTCCGCAATGGCTATTCCTGTTTCGATGCTGGGAGCCATTATCGTTTTGCTGGAAACTGGCGTTAATCTGAATATCATGGTGTTGGGCGGTCTGGCCATCGCTTTGGGTGAGGTGGTTGACGACGCCATTATCGATACTGAAAATATTTTCCGGCGGTTGCGGGAAAATTGTTTATTGGCGCAACCACGACTTGTTGCAGAGGTAATCCATACGGCATCACTGGAAGTCCGCGGATCGGTTGTTTATGCCAGCTTTATTGTGGCTTTGGTATTCGTGCCTTTATTAACGTTAAATGGCGTGGCCGGACGGCTGTTCGCCCCTTTGGCAATTTCCTATATCCTGGCGATACTGATATCCCTGCTGGTTGCTCTGATGTTAACCCCGGCACTTTGCTATGCATTATTGGGCGATCACATTAAAGAAACTGTTGATCCTCCCATCGTCAAGTACATCAAACCTTTGTACAAAGGTTTACTGATGAGGGTTATTGCTCATTTTAACTGGCTGGTTGTTGGTAGTCTGATGATTTGTCTATCCGGCTTGTTGACTTTTTTTTACCTCAACAGCAAATTTCTACCCGAACTGCGGGAAGGCCATTATATTGTTCATACGGCCAGCATTCCAGGTACCTCGTTGCAGGAATCATTGCGCATTGGCCGCAAATTAACCGAGCAGTTTCTAGCCATACCCGGTGTAGAATCGGTATCGCAATGGGCAGGCCGTGCGGAACGCGGCGCGGATACCTATGGCAGTCATTACAGTGAATACGAAGTCCGGCTTGAATCGATGGCCGGATCAGAACAACAACGGGTCAAGGAAAGGCTTAGAGCCGTCCTGATGAATTTTCCTGGCATTGTCTTTGAGGCCAACACTTTTTTGACCGAACGGATTGATGAAACCATTTCTGGCTATACTTCGCCCGTCGTCGTCAATATTTACGGTAATGACTTGAATGAGCTTGATAAAAAGGCACAATCGGTAGCTGGAATTATGAATAGCATTCCCGGCGCTGCCGATGTGCAAGTCCGCTCTCCACCCGGTACGCCGATGCTGGATATCAGGCTGGACCTGGATCGGCTCAACTTCTGGGGGCTCTTGCCTGAACAGCTCATCGATATCTTGCAGAGTGCTTACACAACCCGAATAGTGGGAAAAAATATCCAGGGTAACAAGATATTTAATGTTGCAGTGACTCTATCCCAGGCAATCAGGGAACAGCCCGAATTGGTTGGCAAGCTACCGCTCAGAACGCTGGATGGAAAGTTGATTTCACTGGAACAGGTTGCGGACATCAGGCATACTACAGGCCGATATAATATTTTTCATCAGGGTTCACAACGCCGGCAAACAGTCACCTGCAATGTCATCGACAGCGATCTGGATACTTTCATGCAGGTGCTTAAGGCGCGAGTAGTTAAAGAAATCCCGTTTTCGGAAGCAAGTTTTCCTGAATTTACCGGGGCTGCGATTGAACAAGCGCAAGCCCGTAAAGAATTGATTCTGTACTCATTGCTGGCAGGAACCGGGGTATTGATTTTTATTTACCTTGCTATCGGCAACTTTCGTCAGGTCGCGCTTACCCTTGCCAATTTGCCTTTTGCTTTAATCGGTGGTATTGCCGCCGTGGCGCTGGCAGGCGCGCCATTATCGGTAGGGTCCGTAGTGGGTTTTGTCACCTTATTTGGCATTACTGTGCGCAATAGCATCATGTTGTTATCACATTATCGCCACTTGATTGAACAAGAAGGAAGACAATGGACTTTGGACACGGCTGTGCTGGGGGCTCAACAGCGCCTGCCGTCAATTCTGATGACTGCTCTGGTGACGGCGCTGGCAATGTTTCCCATCGCCTTCAATAGCGATAATCCTGGACGGGAAATCATGGGCCCAATGGCCGCCATCATTATCGGCGGCCTGATCTCATCAACCATTTTGAATTTATTACTGTTACCCGGTATGTTGCTGCGCTATGGAAAATTCAAAAGTTGAGGTTCGTCTCCCTGGATTTATCCGTAAGCCGATGGGCAAAGACTTGGAAAGCCGTTGATGGCAAGGTACTATATAAGGTCTTGTGATCGCTTTACAGGTTAAGCGTTTATTTAAAGAATATTCTGGCGCTTTGCGGGTTTAGAAAGGGTCTGTAAGACCTTTATCCGTTGGAGTCTTCCGGTGCAAATTGGAGTGATTATTTGATGCCCGTAATTATCCATCGAAGCCGAAAGTTCCGGCCTGACTGAGGCCATTTCCGAAGTGCCAGGCGAACCTTTGTTGCCCCGGTTTGAATCGTGACACTTGTACTAATCGCTAATTAACTTCCATTATTCAAGCAAGTTCACAATGGATTTTTGTGATGAAAAATTTTATTAGTATGGTGGGCAAAGCCTCCTGATTTTGGATGCTTTTTTGCAATGAACGCAGTTGGAAGATTATCTAAATGTACCTTGGCAAACTCATCATGGCCTGCTCCTGGGGCGATTAGTCATCGACTGAGATGGATTTTTTCATTAACAAAAGTAAATATATATTCATCGGCATTTTCTAATTTTTTGCTTGCTTGCCGGGGCCTTTTTTATTTTATACAGGTGCTTTATATGACGTTGGTATAAAGCCACATCATGAAACGGATATACTATGCAACCCGCCGCGTTTATTTGCCGGCGCCAACAGCTAAACAGAATTTTTGTAAGCAATATAACTAACCACTTAACTATCAATTGCAGGTAACGTCTATGCGTAATTATTTATGGAACATGGCTATGGTAACGATGGCTATTATTTCAATTGCGGCTCATTCAGAAACGCTCGCCAAGGAAGCTATTCCGGAAAAAATTATGGATCAAATTTACAAAAAACACCCCAATGCCCTGGATATTTCAGCGGAACAAAAAAAACATTTCGGACAGGATCTCTATGAAATCAAGTTTAAAGAGAAAGTCAATGAAGCCGAAGAAAACCTGATTAAATTTTACCGAACGAACGGCCAGTTTTATGTCGATGGCGTAAAAATTGACCCATCAGAAAATACGAACATGCTCCCCCCCGCCGGCAATGATAATTTAAAATCGACATTTACCAAATATGACATTGCCGATGCCATCATGGTTGTTAATCCTAATGGAGCTGGCGAAGAATATGAATTGACTGTGAGTTCGGAAGGCGTTAACTGGCGCGTTTTAATGGATAGAGAGGGTCAAATTGTTACCAAAGAGCGCAATTAACAGCTAAGGCACTCTCTGATCTTTTGCGTTTCAATTGGGCATTGTCTCGAACTGATCTTCCATTCTGTTTTAGAAGCTGATGTTTGTTGAGGATGGGATCGTTAAAGCAGCTTGAACCCCGATTTTCCGATTGGCCTTTCCCTTTGTTGCAGCCCTTGCCAATAAAACGACTCAAACTGTTGCCCCATAAAACCTCTTAAATGTTGAGAATCACTGAATTCAGGCTGCCGCTGGATCATCCAGAAAGCCAAATTAAGGCTTCGCTGATCGATCGGCTGGGCATCAGTGCTGACCAACTCATTGGCTATACCATCTTCAAGCGAGGTTACGATGCTCGCAAGCGTGATCATATTGATCTTGTCTATACCTTGGATGTCACTGTAATCAATGAGCAGGCGGTGTTAGCACGCCTGCTCGGCGATCCGCATATTTCCGCAACACCGGATACTGACTACCGCTTGGTGACTCATGCACCGGAACCATTGACCAGCAGGCCGGTAGTTATCGGTTCCGGGCCTTGCGGATTATTTGCCGGATTGTGCCTGGCCCAAATGGGCTTTCGTCCGATTATTCTCGAGCGTGGCAAAAAAGTCCGTGAACGCACGGCCGATACTTTCGGCTTCTGGCGCAAAAGACGGT
>Ga0209798_10000038_pt1 | contig 79025 bp, 61 predicted proteins | sample DOMMetBare3Fresh_FD_187475 | JGI IMG/M metagenome (GOLD analysis project Ga0209798, IMG submission 187475) | Wetland sediment microbial communities from St. Louis River estuary, USA, under dissolved organic matter induced mercury methylation -... | ecosystem: Environmental > Aquatic >...
ACTAACGGCGGGCGCCCCGAATGTGTTACCGACAGCAAACAGTAACGCCGGACGAAAGCGCTTGCCGCCGGCCAACAGGCTCCAGCGGATGGCGGCGTGCACAGTGGTGGGCGAGCTGGATGCTGGCGGAACCAGTCGCTCCAATTCTGTATCAACCCGGCTGCGACACTGCGCAAAGAACTCGCGCAGATCGCCTGGGGGTTGGGCAAAGAGTTCAGAAGGGCTCATCATCCTGGCTAATTTCGCTTCCGGGCGCGTCATCGTCGCCGAGCGGGGTCACCGTTGGTCGTCCCTGCTGATCGCGCAGGAGGACTTCAATCCGGCGTTCCGCCTGGCTCAACCGTTCCTGACATTCGCGCGAGAGTCGAATGCCCTGTTCAAAAAGTCCGAGACTTTCCTCCAGAGCCAGATCACCCTGTTCGAGTTTGTGCACGATCTCCTCAAGCGCCTCAAGCGACATCTCAAAGCTCTTTACCGGTGGTTCTTTGTTATTCATCTCAGATACTCTTTCCAGTCTGCTTAAGTCTTGTCATCACAACTTTGAGTGCTGGCGGCAGCCAGGAGCAAGCGCGATAGCCTTGAGGCTATACTGTGAATGCCAGGGCAAGACAATTAAAAGGCCAGCGGACTATTGTGGCAGCCTCAGGTCAGGAATCCCGGACAAGATTCTACGATTCCGGCGCGGCTCAGGCGCCTTTTTTTCGTTGTCCAAACCAATTACAGGCATGTTCTTTATAACCTGATCAATGGATCGCTGCACCAGCGCCTCGTCCCGCATGGCCACAACCTTCCACCTGTTGCCGGCCCTGGCTAAACCTAACTGCACCTGTTGATTGCGAACGACGGCAGTTGTCTGCGCCGTGTCTCCCCTGACCTCGACTTTCACGAAATAAGGCAAGCCGAGTGCGATCAGGACGAAGGGCTTTTGGTTTGCCTGAGCTGAAATTTCTTTCACGCGTGCGACCAGCGCGGCACGCGCACCTTCCTTGATGGCCGGCAGCAGCTTTGGTGTCAAAGCCTCGATCTGTGGTCGCAACCCGCTGCCCAGCGCCACCCCATAACGCCCGACTGCCTTGTCGATGACTTCGCCGGCGAAGTTCTCAACCACCTTATCCGTATCGACAATCGTGTCTACAGCGGCCATGTCATTGCGCTGCGCGGCATCGACCAGCAACGCCAGGGAGTATGACGGTGTGGTCGTGTAATGTTGCCACCAGAAATACAAGCCGCCAGCCGTCAGGATAATGATGGCGAACAGACTTATCGCCATGACCATCAGCACCTTTGCTGCGCGACTGCGTGGAGGCCTTTGAGGCTGGTCAGGTTTCGTTCCGGTGCGCGTGCCTGTTTGTTGTGCCCCGAGGGGGATAACTATACGGCGCCGCCCTTCAGGTGACTGCTTTGGATTACTCGACAATCAGTTCCCCTTCGTATCTTCGACGCGACAATTGACTCTTCCCTTTGCCAGGCGCAACCGCAGCAAATCACCTGCAGTGACCGCCCCGGCATCCCTTACCAGTCGTCCACTCTCGTCCTCGGCGATTGCGTAACCACGCTGCAACACTGCCAACGGCGAAAGCGCGTCGAGCGAAGCCGCCGCCAGGCCCAGTCGTTTTTTCGCTGCTGCCAAACGGGCCGCGCTGGCCGCATTGCAACCTGTGTATGCAGCCTCAAATCGCGTGCGCGCTGCCGCCAGTCGTTCACGCAGATGTGATGGCGCCAATCGATGTACGGCATAGTCTGTCCGGCGCTGCGCATTCTGCAATGCCAGTGTTACCAGCGTCTGTAATCGATGCGTGCTGCGATCCGCCTCTCTGCGCGCGTCGCGCAGCTTTCCCCTTACTTCCTCGAACACGTGTGATCGGGTGGTCTCCTGCACGCGAGTGCGGGCTTCCATAATCCGATAGCGCATCAAGCGCTGCAGGTTGCGGCCCAACTGCGCCAGCCGCGTGCACAGTTCGTCCTCGTGCGCTGCTACCAATTCAGCGGCTGCCGAAGGCGTGGGGGCGCGCAGGTCAGCGGCGAAATCGGCAATGGTAAAATCAGTTTCGTGACCCACCGCAGAAATGATGGGTATCACTGAAGCACGAATTGCGCGTGCTACTTCTTCCTCGTTAAAGGCCCAAAGATCTTCAGCCGAACCGCCACCACGTCCCACGATCAAAACGTCAATTGCATCCTGGGGCCGGCCCTCGGCCAGTGCCTGCTGATGGTATTGATTAATGAAGCGAATAGCCCGGGCGATCTGGCTGCCGGCGCCCTCGCCCTGCACGCGGGCAGGACTAAACAGTACGTGCACGGTGCGCGTGCGGCGCGAGATGACATTGAGTATGTCGCGAATTGCCGCCCCGGTCGAAGAAGTAATGACGCCCACCCGGCGCGGAAAAACGGGCAGGGGACGCTTCAGCTCAGGAGCAAACAAACCTTCTGCTTTGAGCCGATCGCGCAATTGCTCGAAGGCTACTCTGAGGGCGCCGGCGCCCACCGGATCCAGCGCTTCCACCACCAACTCGTACTCGCCGCGGGGCGCGTAGACACTGAGGCGCCCACGCGCGCGCACACGCAACCCATTCTGCGGGCGGAAGCGAATTCGCGTATTCGAAGAGCGAAAGCATTTTGCGCGTAGTTGCGCGCCTTCATCCCTGAGAGTGAAGTACCAGTGCCCCGATGAATGAGCTTTGAAATTTGAGATTTCGCCTTCGACCCAGACTGCCTGAAAGCGCGCTTCGATGGCCACGCGCACGGAATTAGTCAACTCCGACACGCTGAGCGGCCGGCTCTCCGCTTCGTCAAACAGGGCTGCAAATAGGGGCTGGGTCATCGTAAGGATGAAGGATGAAGGATGAAGGATGAAAAATCAACCGCGGTTACAGCGCACTGGAGAGAGCCCTGACGACAGGGAGTTGCCCTGACACAGGAACAAAAATCCCGTGTTTCAGGGATTGGCAACACCTACTACGGGGCTCAGGCGCACAGAGGAGCCATCGCGATGAGCGCGCACCTTCACGCTGCGATGGGATGGTTCAGAATTTGAGGCATAAGTAATTGTGTAGGCGGTGCGCAACTGGGCGACAACATCGTCATAGGCGCGCTGCAGGTCTTCCAGGCGATGAATCGGGTAATAAACGCCGCCCGAGGCGCCGGCCAATTTGCGGCCATCCGCATCGGCCCGGGTGGTGAGCGTCAAGTAGCGCGAGCGCAACGGATCTGCGGTGATCTCCGGCTTCGCAACGCTGCTCTCAGGAATCAGCCCGGACGGCACATACAGCGGATAGATCAGGGCTCCTGATTCTACCGTGGCCTCCAGCAGTGCGGGCAGGGGAACGAAAGACTTGTTGTCGTCACCATCCGACAGAATCACGATGGCCGTACGGTCACCGCGCAGTGGTTTTAAGGTGCTCGACAACACGTAGGCAAGGGAATCGTAGAGTGCGGTTGCGCCTCCGGCTTCGATTTCGTCAAGTTTACGAGAAAGCAATTGCCGGTCAGTACTGAAATCAGAAATAACCTGAATGTCGTCTCGGAAGCTGATGATCGAGATTCGATCCTGTGGGCTCGCAGTCTTCAGAAAATCGCGCGCGGCCTTGCGAATAAAGTCCAGACGCTCTTCGATACTGCCTGAGACATCCAGGAGCAGTACCAGGTTAAAAGGTTCTTTGGCCGGGGCCACGCTCATTACTTTGCGCTCGGCTCCGTTTTCAAGAATCGTGAAATCAGAACTCTTTAGATCGCCGATGATGCGGCCGTTCCGATCAGTGACGCTGGCGTGCACACGCATCAACTGCGGCGCGACCGACGTAACAAACTGCATCGGTGACGACCTTCTTGCCAAAATAGGTTCCTTTTCAATCGGCGGGAGGGTCCGGGCATAGTCGCCAAACATTTTGGGAGAGACTTTGCGAATTGCTTCGATCAGGACCTCGTCGCCGCTGCGAACTATGGCTTTGGCTGCCTGGGTCAACGCCCGTTCATGGAGATCGCTGGGTACCATTTCCGGAGCGACATTCAACAGGATGACGCCTCGTTCGGTGCGCAGATTCAGGCTGACCAGTTCGCGCTGAGCGGGCGCGTGCTCACCCTCATCCGATTTCTTTGGTTTCTTATCCTTCTTCGCTTTCTTCTTGCTGAGTTGCTCCCCGTCGAGGCTGCCGGAAATAGTGAAAATGCCCCCGGCCTTTTCCTTGACTTCCGGAAGTTCAACATCGCTCAAAAAGCGTGGCCGGCTCGCATGCCACACAAAATTAAAGTTGAGCTTGTCGAGTGGCACGTCAGCGTGGATAGTACCGGTGTTGGTCTGCACGTCCGCGAATTCGACATTACCGATGACATCTACGGATCCGGCTGCACTGATCACTCGGAGGCGAGAGCGGGCGGGGATGCGAACTGTAAGGTCGATCCGATCCTGTTCGCGGCGCGCGCGCACGTCGATGTCGATATTCCCGCCTTTGACGTTCGTTTGCACGTCTCCGGGTTCCACCAGGGCACCCGCGGAGGTGGCATTGACCGTGACCCTGTTCTGCTCCTCACCGGCGATAACATTAACCCGCCCGTTGTGACTGGTGATGGAAACTGAAACTTTGTCAGGGGTAGCAAACTCTTGCAGCGTACTCTGGGCGTGAGTTCTGTCTGCCAGAGTGCATACGGTAACGCACAGCAGCACAGCGGAAAAAACGTAGGTAGCAAGGACTTTCACAGTGGTACATCGCTGTGCAGGCATAACGCGCACGATCTTGCCTTCCTGAGTGCTATGGGTCAAGCGTAGCGGCACCCGCGGCAGTGTTTTAACTCAAAACCGCTCCAGGTTGTCAATGGTACAGTACGTGTCCGGTTTGCTATTCCCAAGTCTAATAGCGTGTGATAAAAGGGTGGCGCTCTCACGTAATCCTTCTTTGTCAGAGGCTTTTCCGATGAGCCAATCTCAACAGGATAACAAAGAGGCCTCTCCACTTCCTGAAACAGCCGCTAAGGAAACCTACTCGGGCTGCGAAACTGCGGGAGGGTACTGCTTAGTAATTATCACCGTGGGCGCTTTGTACGCGATTGGCCCTTTTCTGCCAGGGCCAGTCGGTGGCCTTCTTCTTTTGCTTGCCAGCGGCTTGTTCTCCACCTTAGTTTGGAAGTTGGTAGCGTCACTGATACGGCGGTTACAAAAATCCGAGCCTAGAACGCGATTATGACCTGCACTCTCGGACGTTGCGCTCCCAACACTCAGAGACCCGAACGGGCCACGGTTGCTGTGAGTACAGCAGCTAGCTCATAGCGTTCAGAGGCGAGAAACTCTCTTTAATTATCAGCTTCGTCGGTTGGATCGTCAGAGAGGAAAGTGACTCCCATGACTGTCAGATTGTTTTCGTTTTGTCTCGTCGGAGGCTGGTATTCTTCCCGCGTCATAGAGGGCGGCACAAGCAGAGTTGCTTCTTGGGTCTCAGACAAGTAATGAGGAAATATTACAGGGTCGCCAGGGCTCCAGTTGCGCTTGCCTTGAAGCTGCCATGGTCTGAGTGTCGGCACTGCTAGACTGTTGCTGACGGCTTAGGACACTACTGGGACCCGAACCAGGAAAGGCGCGACAGTGGTTTTTGCCTGTATAGCGGGGTCATGAGGTTTAGGTGGCCGGGGTTGCGAATGAAGCGCAATCAGCTATCATAGCGCGACACGATTAACGGCATTACAGGATGGGCCAACCCCCAGTGCCCGGTTGAATGGAAGCAAGGAGGCCGCAATGTCGCAGCCTGAAACGTCACGGATTCATGAAGACAGGCTTGTCATACACAACCTGGTCAAGCGAGATCCGCTCGCCGACTTTGCCGAGGACGTGCGCCGCGGTCTTTCCAGTTCACCCAAACAGCTCTTTCCCAAATATCTCTACGACGAGCTGGGTTCGCAACTTTTCGAGGCTATCTGCCTGTTACCGGAGTACTACCTGACGCGTGCGGAGAACGAAATCCTGTCGCGTTATGCCGGTGAAATCGTAGGCGCTATCGAGACGCCGAATACGCTAATCGAAATGGGGAGCGGCAGCGCTTCGAAAACCCGGCTGCTGATTGAAACGTTGTTGCGAGATCAACCTGAATTGCTATTTGTGCCGGTTGATATTTCTGCCTCGGCCCTGGAACGCAGCTCCCGGGTGCTGCTGCAATCATATCCCCGGTTGTGGATTGAGGCCTTTGCCGCCGAGTACTTTGAGGGACTCAAGGAGTTAGCCAAGAAGCCCCGAGGCCGCACGCTGGCGCTTTTTCTCGGGTCGAACATCAGTAACTTTGAACCCGATGAAGCGCGGGCCTTTCTGCGCGCCATGCGCAGCGTGCTGCGGAGTGGTGACGCCTTGTTGCTGGGCGCCGATCTCAGGAAAGACAAACAGATTCTGGAGGCTGCATATAACGACGCCCTGGGGGTGACCGCGGCGTTTAGCCGAAACCTGCTCGTACGTATCAATCGCACGCTCCAGGCTGATTTTGATCTGCCGGCGTTTCGCCATCGCGCCGTTTTCAACGAAACTGCGAGCCGCATAGAAATCTACGTCGAGAGCCTGCGCGCGCAAACCGTCACGATAGGTAAGCTGGAGCTCGAAATTGAACTGCGCGAAGGCGAGCTCATTCACACTGAACACTCTTACAAGTACGACCTGGAGGGAATCGCGACGTTGGCGGCTGAGACGGGATTTGTCTGCGGTCGCACCTGGTTCGACGAAAGAAAGCGTTTCAGCAGCAACCTCCTGCTCGCAGAAGGCTGAGCTGTTCCAATCTCAGGTCCCATCCCCTACCATCTTTCGCTAAATGGGTGAACCAAGCCAACAAGTCCTGGTTGAGTTCCGCGACGTGAGCTACTCAGTCGCGGCTCTTCCGGCACCCATTATTTCCCATTTGAATCTGAGTGTGCACAGTGGCGAGACGCTGGTCCTGCTGGGAGAATCAGGTTGCGGCAAAACCACCACGCTCAAGTTAATTAACCGGCTCCTCTTACCGACGGGGGGGAAGGTCCTGGTCGAGGGTCAGTCCACCGATTCCTGGGATGCGATCCGTTTGCGCCGGCGAACCGGTTACGTGATTCAGGAAGGCGGGCTATTTCCGCATTTTACTGTGGAGCAGAATATCGCTTTGGTACCGAGACTTGAGGGCTGGGACGAGGCGCGCATCAGAGTTCGCGTCAGCGAATTGCTTTCGCTGGTGGGATTGGGTGCCGCTGAATTTGCCGGGCGCTATCCCGCTGAATTGTCTGGTGGGCAACGACAGCGAGTGGGAGTGGCCCGCGCGCTCGCTGCTGAGCCGCCGTTGTTGTTGCTTGATGAGCCGTTTGGGGCGCTTGACCCGCTGACGCGAGCCAGCCTGCAACGTGAGTTTCTGGATCTGACAAAACGGCTCGGCAAGACGGCGGTCTTTGTCACGCATGACGTGCGCGAGGCCTTGTTGTTAGGAACACGGATTGGATTGATGGCTGCCGGCCGCTTGCTCTTGCTGGCAACGCCGGAAAATTTTCTGAAGACAAGCGAGCCGCTTGCCCAGGCCTACCTCGATACAATTCGTCTGGTTGAACAAACCTGAGGAGCCTCCAACCACCGCGAAGCTGAAAACCGGGGCCAGGAGAGAAATGAGCCTTTCGGAATTCTTACATCAGAATGGGGCAGAGCTCCTGACGCTGCTGCGTCAGCATCTGGTGCTCGTCTTTGCGTCCACTCTGATTGCGGTGGCGACAGGGGTTCCCACGGGCATCATGCTGACCCGCAAAAAGGCGCTGCGAAGCCCGGTGCTGGGACTGGCCAACATCATGCAGACGGTTCCCAGTCTGGCATTGTTCGGCTTCCTCATCCCGTTGCCATTCATCGGTGGCATCGGAGCGCGCACAGCAATTGTCGCCCTCGTGGTTTATGCTCTGATGCCCATCATCCGCAATACCGTGACCGGAATCCTCGGCGTGGACCAGAACGTGCGCGAAGCTGCGGTGGCGATGGGTATGACGAGCAGTCAAATTCTTTGGCAGGTAGAACTGCCGCTGGCGATGTCGGTGATCCTAACCGGCGTCAGGGTGGCCACGGTGATTTCCGTTGGCGTCACCACCATTGCCGCAGCCGTCGGAGCCGGCGGGCTTGGGGTTTATATTTTTCGCGGGCTGCGGCAATACGACAATAACCTGCTGCTCGCCGGAGCTGTACCCGCGGCATTACTGGCGCTTCTGGCGGACTTCTCGCTGGGCTTGCTGGAAAGACATTTCTCGATCGAAGGCAGGAGCAAGTTTAGAGGCAATTACAAGACGCGTAGATTGGCGCTTGTCCTCACGGGCCTGGTGATTGTCGCTGGTGGTTACATTGTCTGGGCGGGCTCACGGGCACCGAGGCAGTCGTCTGCAGTGCAGAAGGTCTCTGTCGGCTCAAAGGATTTCACGGAGTCGGCGCTGCTCGCTGAAATTGTGGCGCAAATGCTCGAGGCGCGCGGTGTTACAGTTGAGCGGCAGTTTGAACTGGGAGGAAACCTTCCCCATGAAGCGCTGCTCGCCGGGCGTATTGATCTTTACCCTGAATACACAGGTACTGCCTTTACAACCATTCTGCGTCATGATCCGATTACGGATCCGCGCCAGGTTTATGAACAGGTAAAGCTGGAATACAGCGAAAAATTCAAGCTCGAGACCAGCCAGCCGCTGGGGTTCGACAACACATTTGCGATTCTCGTGCGCGGCGCCGAAGCCCGGCGTCTTAACTTGAAGACGATTTCCGAGGCTGTGCCGTATGCTCGCAATTGGCGCGCCGGCTTTGGCCAGGATTTCATGTCGCGCGCGGATGGTTATCCGGGATTGGTGAAGGCCTATGGATTGCAATTTGCCGATCAGCCCCGTGAGATGGAACTCTCACTTACCTATATCGCCTTATCGTCGAACAAAGTCGATTTGATCGCCGGGAATTCCACCGAAGGCCGGATCGCTGCGTTGGATTTGTTCCAACTCGAAGATGACCGCCATTACTTTCCGCCGTATGAGGGAATCTATTTCGTGCGCGCCGAGACGCTGGCCCGCGTCCCGGCCCTCAAGGATGTGTTGGCGAAGTTGGCCGGCGCCATCTCAACCGCGGAGATGCGGCGTCTGAACTATGAAGTCGATGGCCACAAAAGAGGTCAGGCAGAGGTCGCGCGCGAATGGTTGAAGAGCAGGAACTTTTGAGCAGGGCATGGTCGTACCGTTTAGCAAACCAGATGTGTGGGATCCCGACTCCCAAGCGTGAATCATGACGGGAGATGAAGCATGGACTTAACTGATGTACTGATTCTGTTGCTGGTCGCAGGTATCTGCGGCGCCATTGGACGAACAATCAGCGGCTACTCACACGGAGGCTGCCTGGTATCGATTGCGTTGGGTTTTATCGGCGCGCTCATCGGCATGTGGCTGGCGCGCACAATGAAGCTACCGGAATTGTTTCCGGTGCGCGTCGGCACCACTACCTTTCCGATCGTCTGGTCGATCATTGGGTCGGCCCTTTTCGTGGCGCTAATTTCAATATTGACCAGGCGACGCGAGTGAGAAGCCGCAAGGGTCTATTTGGATAACGGGCAGGTGGCGAGGATTTTCTCCTGCCACCTGCGCTGGTAAGGACTACTGGGTGGTCCCCGGGGGATCGATGGCGCCTCCGCCTTCACTTCGGTTGGTGTCGAGCTTTGCACCTTCCTCCGCGACGGTGGTTCCCGGCGGATCGATAGATTCCGCTTGCGGCTCGTTGAGGTTATCTTCGTCTGCCATGTCGTTTCTCCTTACTGAATTACCTGGGCATCTGTCGTAACTCGGCCCCTACTGGCCAAGTTGTTTGTAGTAAACCTGAATATCAGGCCTTCTTAAGTATAAATTGAAAACATCTGTGCCCCATTTCTGCTGGAGCTCTGAAAATACCTGTTTACTGTGCGCCAATTGTAGCGTCGCGTCTGTCTTATCTCCAAGTTGCTGGCTTGCCAGTGCCGCTATCAACCAGGCGCGCCACTCGGACTCCTGCTGCCCACCCTGGGCGAATCGGGCCTGTACCTTGGTCGCCAGGTCCAGGGCAGCAACCGCATCGCCACTGTCCAGCGTTACACTGGCCAGCGCCAGGGTGGCTCGCGACAACAGCGCCCAGTCGCCCCCCTGGGAAGCGAGTTGCAAAGCTTCGCTACAAAGAGTTTTCCCTTCCGCGGCGGAACCGCTCAGTGCTTTTACCAGTCCCAGCGTGAACTTGGATTCAATCGTGACGTTCTTATACTGCGTGCCGGCCAGGGCGAGGGAATTCTCGGCCCTGGTCTTCGCTTCGAGAAGGTGACGTTGAGTCAGGGCCATCTGGGCCAGGCTGCGTTCGATTTCCGGAATCAGTTGCTTATAACCGCTGTCTGGCTGGCGGGCAATCGCCAAAGCTTCGTCCAGGGCCTGCTGTGCTTCATCATAGCGCCCGAGTTTCCAGAGAATATCTCCGCGATTAGCCTGGTTGAAAGCAATATTGATGCGGTTCCCGATGGCCTTGTTGATTGTATATGCCTTGTCGTAGTCATTGAGCGCTTCCGGAAACCTCTCCTGCTCGCTGAGTACCGCCCCAACTTCTCCGTAGGCCACGGCTATCTGTGGCTGATCGCCACCCTTTTGGGCCAGCTCCAGCTTTTGACTCAGTGCCAGCAGAGCGGCCGGATACTCGCCTTTGCGTCGATGGGCTCGCGCTTTCTGTCCGAGGCAAAGCGAAACCTCGCGCCGGTAATTACCCTCCGTAAAATATTTCAGGGCCTGTTCAACCAACGCCAGACCTTCATCGGTTCGAAGCTCCAGAATATAGAGAGAGCCGAGATTAAATTGGCCCATGGCCTCACGGCGTCTGACTTTGTTGACGCTGGCCAAATCTATTCCCTGCTTGAAGTATTTTTCGGCGTCGTCATAGTTACCGCGCGCGAGAAAGGAATTACCCAGTTCGAGCAGGCCACCGGCAGCCAGGCTCTCCAGATGTTTCTGCTGCGCCAGTTCCACTGCCTGCTGTGCATAACTTTGAGCTTCGCTGGTGTTCCCTTCACTGGAAGATAAATAACTCAGTTCGATGAGGGCCAGAATCTGGTGGGGTTCGTTGCGAGTGGTGCGAGCTGTCTCGAGTGCGTTCTTAAACTGTTCGCGCGCCTCGGCATACTTGCCAATACCGCGAAACAGGACACCGCGCTGGCGCAAAACTTCGTCCACTCCTTCGAAATTGCCAAGCGTGCGATAGAGAGTTTCTGCCTTATCGAAATTAGCGGCTGCCCCGGCCGTGTCCTGGCGCCGCACCTGCACTACACCTGCTCGCAGGTACGCGGTCGCGTACTGAGGGTCCAGGTTCGCAGCTTTCAAATAATTCTCGATGGCTTTGTCGATCTGCTCGTTCTTTTCGAACGCTCGCCCGAGGTCAACATAAACCTGGGCGCTGTCGGGTGATAGTTTGACGATCTCAGCTGACGCCTGGACCGCTTTGCCATAGTCTCTGGTTACGGTGGCGTTGATAGCGTCCAGGTAGAGTGCATCAATCGCCGCCAGCCGGGATCGGTCTCGCACCAGATCGTTGGCGCGCAACAGTTCGTCCTTGGCTTTATCGGCATAATCGAGTTCAGTCCATGCCTCTGCCAATCGGGCATGCGCCAGTGCGAAGTTGTCGTCGGCCTGGACAGCCTGCTCCAAAGCCGAACTTGCCTGATAGTAGGCGCCGTTACGCAGGGCTTCGACTCCACTGTTGTACAAGGCCAGAACTGCAGCCGGTGGTTTGTAAGCTGCGGGGCGCCACCAGTGAATGATTGCCCAAATTCCTGCACCGCTGAGAACCACGGCAATAATCAGCGTTCTTAGCGAAACCTGCTTGTGAGTGAGCGACTGGGTCAAGGTGGCCAGCGCGCCCGTCGGCATTGGGTGAGATACCGGGGTAGGGCGACTCGCAGTCATCACAGTGCGATGCCCATCGCTGCTTACCGCCGTCAGGGCCGCCCTTAAATCCTTCAGCATCTCTGGCGCGGACTGATAGCGCGCGGCGACGTTTTTTTCCAACGCCTTCATTGTGATCCGATCCAGCGATGCGGGGATCGAGCGATTGATAGTAGATGGTGGGGGAGGATTGACGTGTATGACCTGGGCCCCGATTTCTAAGAAGCTGTCTCCGGAAAAAGCCGAGCGGCCGGTGAGACATTCGTAAAGCATCGCCCCCAGGCTGAAAATATCGCTGCGGCCGTCGACTGGCTTGCCGGATGCCTGTTCCGGAGACAGGTAGAGCGGTGTACCTACGATCACATCGCTTCGCGTCCTCGTACTAAAGAGCGTTTTTGCCTCGGGATCGGCCCCTGAAATCGACTCGCTCGTCATGTGCTTTACCAGACCGAAGTCAAGCACCTTGACCTGACCTCGATCAGTGACGATGACGTTGGAGGGCTTAATGTCGCGATGGACAATACCTTGATGATGGGCTTCGCCAAGGGCCTCGGCAACGGCCGCGCTGATTTCGATCGCCTGGGCCAGGGTCAGGCCGTCGGTGTGGAGGATGTCGCTGACCGTCTTACCCTTCACAAACTCCATCACGAGGTAGGGACGCTGCTCCTCCGTTTCGCCATAATCAAAGACGGCAGCGATATTCGCATGACTCAGCGCAGAAACAGCCCGAGCTTCTCGCAGAAAACGCGCGCGGTAATGTTTGTCCGTTGAAGTGAGAAACTTGATGGCCACGCGCCGGCCCAGATGAGTGTCCTCGGCCAGATATACCTGGCCCATTCCGCCTTCACCCAATTTCTCAAGTATCCGGTAATGTGAGACTGTTTGGCCTATCAAGTTCAGGGCTTCCTTCAGTTACTGGAGAGGGACTGGGAGCTATCGCCAGAAGTGACGGTAAGCTGGGCAAACTGTTTCAATGGGCGCATTGTCCGCCAAAGCCGACGATAATTCAAGCTGCAATGGGAACGGCCGGGGATACTAGAGCAGTCCTTGCGAGAGCGGGAAAAATCAAAGGGGAGAAAAGCTTCGGGGTCCAATCAAATTTGCAATTAGACCCCGAAGAAGAGCAAAAACCTGTTCCTGGCCTGCTAATCGAGCACTGTTGCCAGAATCTTCTTTTCCTGCTCGCGGCGAAAACTCTTTAGCCTGTCTCGCAACTCCGGGCGAGCGAGCGATAGAATAGCCACGGCCAGCAGACCCGCATTTGTTGCACCCGCCTTGCCGATGGCCAGGGTGCCGACCGGAATACCTGCTGGCATCTGGACCGTTGCGAGCAGAGAGTCAAGCCCGTTCAGCGCGTCACTTTTCATGGGAACACCCAGCACTGGGAGGGTGGTGTGTGCCGCGATTACCCCTGCCAGATGTGCCGCTCCACCCGCCGCCGCGATAATTACTTCGATGCCACGCGCTTCGGCTCCCGAAGCCAGTTGGGCCGCCAGCGCAGGTGAACGATGCGCCGACACGACCCGACATTCATGGGCTACGCCAAAATCCTGTAGCGCCTGATCGGCGCTACGCATGACTTCCCAATCCGATTTGCTGCCCATAAGGACTAGCACGAGGGGCAGATTTGAAGGATTAAGGGTCAGAGGCGATTCCGACCCTCTTATTACTTTTCCGACTCGCTTTGTTTTCTTCGCTTTCACGTCGAGACTCTCCTGTGAACTGGTGCTGCTTTACGCCTTCGTCCCTGATCCTCAGCCTTTTCCTCAGGCTCCCTGATCCAGCGAGTACCCGCGCTCGCCGTCAAAGTTATAGAGGTTTTCAGTCTTAATGGATTCGTAGCCCGCTTCGCCCAGGCGTTTCAGCAGTGAGACGATCACGCTGTGTTGGATAGTCAGCCCGGCAGTCTCCGGCAGAAAGCGACAGCGCCAGTGATCTGAACAAAACGTTTCTGCATGACCACCCGGCCAGACTTTGACACCTCGATTGCTGATCGTGCTCAGTTTTAGATCGCCTTCGTCGAGACTGCTGATGGCTGTGCCCAGTTCATTGGCCGAGCCTTTGGCCCAATCGATGAACACATCAACACCCACCAACTCTTTTTTCGCCTTGCTACGACCTGCAGTTGCGGTTGCTTCCACCGCTGCTTTAGGTTCCGCTTTCTGGTACTTAACGCTCTTCAATATCTGCGGCGCCTGGCCCAGTCGTTGGACCACGGCCTCAGCGAACTCTTTGGTGCCCACTTTTTCCTTACTGATACCTTCTTTGTAGATGTCATACGTATGTACGCCATCTTCAATCGTGCGCAGCCAGGCGTTGTGCACTCGTTCCGCAGCGTCGGTCTGGTTGATATGGACCAGCATCATGACCGCGCCCAGCAGCAGGCCCGAAGGGTTCGCCAGATTCTGTCCCGCACGTCGTGGGGCGGAGCCGTGGATGGCTTCAAACATGGCGACCTTGCCGCCGATATTTGCTGAGCCCGCCAATCCCACCGAGCCGGCGATCTGCGCGGCCACATCCGAAAGGACGTCGCCGTAAAGGTTGGGCATCACGATGCAGTCAAACGCAGTCGGAGTGTCCGCGAGTTTCGCGGCGCCGATGTCCACGATCCAGTGCTCGTTTTCGATCTCGGGATACTGGCTGGCGATCTCGTCGAAGACCTTATGAAAAAGGCCATCTGTGATCTTCATGATGTTGTCTTTTGTGAAGCACGTGACCTTCTTCCGGCTGTTGCGGCGCGCATATTCAAAGGCATAGCGCACGATGTTTTCCGAACCGGGCCGCGAGATAAGTTTAAGGCATTGCGTTACCTGATCCGTTTGCCGGTACTCAATGCCACCGTACACATCTTCTTCGTTCTCGCGGACGATGACGACGTCCATGTTCGGATGTTTGGTTTCGATGAATGGATGATAGGAAACACAGGGGCGAACATTCGCGTAAAGACCGAGGGTCTTGCGCACTGTCACGTTCAGGCTTTTAAAGCCGCCGCCCTGGGGTGTGGTGATGGGGGCTTTGAGAAATACTTTGGTGCGCCGCAGCGAATCCCAGGAACTCTCTTCGATACCTGAACTATTGCCGGCCAGGTAAACCTTCTCACCAATCTCAATCGTTTCGATTTTCAGGGACGCTCCGGATTGCTCGAGGATATGCAGCGTGGCCGCCATGATCTCCGGGCCAATTCCATCACCGTGCGCTACGGTAATTGATACAGGTTCAGACATAAGTATATTAGTGCCTCACTTTGGAAAGTTTCAGGGCAAGTTCGTCTCAGGAACGGAGCAATATAAGCGATAACGGGAGTGCAAGCAATTGAGCCCACCAGGCCTGAAGAAAACGATGTCGAGGCTCTTGCGCAAATCCGGAGTTGTCTTGTACTTTATGGCTCATTAGGTTCCTGCTCTCGCACAGCAATGACGGCTGTGCCTGTCCGTGACCGTAGTGCGACGACGTTCGGCCGAGGAGAGAGTGAGGTAGTTGTCAACCAGGTTAGAAGCGGCTCTCGCAGTTTTTGAGGGCATCGGGCACGTCGCGCTTCGCGTCAGGTAAGGCTGGCTCCGGTCAGAATCCGCGATTCCCAATCCCGCCCGGCTTCTCAGATAGGAAATCGACGCTCCCTGAGCTCGATTGGAGAGGACTAGTTAAGCATGGCTACGAAACTTTATGTCGGAAATTTGTCGTTTCGCACCACCAGCGAAGACTTGAGGGAGGCTTTCGCGAGCGTGGGGACGGTCGAATCAGCAACCGTAATCGAAGATCGCGATACGGGACGCTCACGCGGTTTCGGCTTTGTCGAGATGGCGACGCCAGAGGAGGCAGCAGCAGCGATCGAGCAATTCAACGGCAAGGATCTGGGCGGCCGCAATCTGACCGTTAATGAAGCCAAGCCGCGCACTGAACGCGCGGGTGGGGGCGGCGGCGGCGGCCGGGGTGGCTACGGTGGAGGTGGCGGACGCGGTTACAGTGGTGGCGGCCGTGATCGCGATCGCGGCTCGGACCGCGAGCCTCGCTGGTAAAGCCTGCCGCTAAGCACCGGTAAAAAGGGGTAACAGGGTATCGGCCTCGCGGTCGCCCGATCTGCTCCTTACCCTTTCACCGGGTTATTTCCTGGCTGCTGGTATCAGCTTCAGTTTCATTCGTTCACCAGCGCGCAGCACCTCAATTTCGTATTCCTGTCCGGCTTTCATCTCGCCCAATGCATAGGTGTAGTCATAAACGTTGCGCACGTCGCGGCCGGCGAGCTTGACGATCCTGTCGCCCGCTTTCAGCCCGGCTTTCGCAGCCGGCGAGTCGTCGCGCACACCATCGAGCAACAAGCCATCGTTGGAATCGCTATAGTTGGGGATCGTGCCGAGATAGACACGAAAGCCTGTGGCGCGACCGGTGGCATCGCTTTTCGCTACTGCATAGGTTGGACGCTTATCGCTCTTGTCAACGTCGTTAACAATCCGTGCTACCAGCGCGACGATGCGAGCTTCGTCGCCATAGTTGATCTTGTCTGCTGTGTCCGAAGGCTTATGATAGTCTTCATGCGTGCCGGTCCAAAAAAAGAGCACCGGGATTTGCTTAGTGTAAAACGAAGAGTGGTCGCTCGGGCCAAAGCCGTCTTCATTGAGCGTCAGTTGAAATTGTTTACCGTAATCGGAACTCGCCAGGGCTGGGCCACCCGAGGCAACCACCGAATGCGCGGCCTGGGTCACCTCCACGCCGTTGCCGCCGGCAACCGCCGCGCTGACTTTGACGCTGCCTGAGACATTGGCGTTCTCGACCAAAGCGCGCCAATCCGGAGCCGTACCTATGCCCCCAATGATTAACTTGTTCTCTTTCATCCGGCCAATCATGTCCATATTGATCATGGCAATGGTGTTGGCCAAGGGCATGAGTGGATGATTGACGTAGTAGTTTGAACCCAGTAATCCTTCTTCCTCACCGCTGAAAGCCATGAACACCAGCGTACGGCGTGGTCGTGACTCCTGCCCGGAAAATATGCGCGCCAGTTCAAGCAAGCCCGCTACACCGGAAGCGTTATCATCAGCGCCGTGATGAATATCGCCTGAGCGGGGCGCCAGGCTGCCCTCGCCACCTTCGCCGAGATGATCGTAGTGTGCGCCCAGCACGATGATTTCGTCTTTCAACTGCGGGTCAGAGCCCGGAAGAATACCCACAACGTTCGTGGCAGTGACTTCGTGCCGCTTGATATCGATGGTCAGCGAGAGTGTTACTCCTTTGAATTGCAGGCTGGCGATCCTGAGGCCTGTACTGCCGGCCGCTTCAGTCAGCGTCTTCATGGTCTCGCTTACGTCTCTCGAAGGAGTAAACAACCGCGCGGCAGTTTGCTGCGAGATTACCCCCACCGGCAAGCCGGCATCTCCCGCGCTATTGTCGTAAGTCAGCCGGGCGAGGCGATCGTCTTTCAAGTTTTCCGCGCGCGCGATGACCAGGAGGGCGCTGGCCCCGGCATTCCGCGCCGCAATTGCTTTCCAGCGCACCTCTTCATAGCGTGCAAACTGACCATGCGGTTTGTCACCATCGGGTGTGCCGGCCAGCGCGATGGCTACCAGGCCCTTCAATGCACGGCCCGCGTAACTGTCATACTTCAGTTCCGCAGCGGTGATGCCGTAGCCGACAAACACATACGGCGCTTTACGGATCTTGCCGTTCGCGGAAAAGCCAAGCGGTATCCAGTCCTCGCTCAGCCTTGCCGGCGCCCTGTCTTCGGCACGCCCGGAATTCAGGTTCAGCAGATTGTTAGTTCCGAGTTCAACGCCAGCGACATAGGGAAACTCCTGCTGATAGCGCCGCGGAGAATCTGCTTCGAGTATTGACATGCCGGGCAAATCCACACCGATGCTGCGACGCAGGCCAAGGCGTGAAAACTCTCGGGAAATGTAGTCAGCAGCAAGGCTGGCTCCGCTGCTGCCGGTGCGGCGGCCAGCCAATTTGTCAGAGGCGAGATAAGTCACATGTTGCCGCAGCAGGTCTGGATCCGGGGTAATTCCTGGCGTTGTCTGCTGCGCCAGCGCGAGGCCGCAAAGAGCCGTTATTAGAAGACTGTAAAGTGCGAAGCGATGGAGTAGTTTGCGGTTCATGTTTCCAGGTTCCTCACAGAATTTCAGAGTGTGCGTATTTCTTGGCGCGGCGCAACCCGATGACTTCCGAAATTAATGAGTCCAGTGTACTTCACCACAGATATGCGCGAGAAGCCGGCGGCCGCCATGCACGCGGGAAAATCGTCCGCTGTCGAAGGGTCTGACCAGCCGCGGACAACCATTGACATTCCGCTTTCTCAGGTCATAAGCTACGCGCGTTCACACACTACCGGGGCAATCCCGCCGGCAACCTCAAGGAGCACACCTCCACTAACAAGCAAGAGAGGGATCCAATGCCGCAATCGAATCTTGATCAGGAAGTTACGAAGAACCTTCACCCAGTTGAACTACTTCCCTCTGACCGCCCCTTGTCACAGCCAAAGCCGGGAATGGCGCTCTGCCTCTCAGGGGGCGGTTACCGGGCAATGCTCTTTCATCTGGGAGCGCTTTGGCGTCTTAACGAACTGGGGCTGATGAAGGGTCTGGCAAAGGTTTCGAGTGTCTCGGGCGGTTCAATTACAGCGGGAACGCTGGGGCTGAATTGGAACAAACTGACTTTTAACGACGCCAATATTGCCACAAACCTGGAAGAACTGGTGGTGAACCCAATTAGATCGCTGGCCGGTAAGACCATCGATACGGGATCGATAATAATGGGCATCCTGCTGCCGCGCCGAAGCGTCGCCGATGAAGTGGCAGAAGCCTACCGCGAGCATCTATTTGGAAATTCTACGCTCCAGGATTTACCTGCCGATGCCCAGGGCCCGCGCTTTGTCATCAATGCCACCAACGTGCAAACGAAAGTCCTCTGGCGTTTCAGCAAACCGTTCATGGGCGACTATCGCGTCGGGTTGATCAGGAATCCCACTGTGGAGCTTGCAGTTGCGGTGGCAGCCTCCTCAGCTTTTCCACCTTTTCTTTCACCCGCCACACTTGAGCTGAACCCCGCAGACTTTGATGCTACAACCGCAGGAGATCTGCAACGGGAACCCTACACCTCGGAGGTGGTGCTCACGGACGGCGGCGTGTATGACAACCTGGGTCTGGAAACTTCCTGGAAGAGTTATGACACTATTCTGATAAGCGATGGCGGGGGCGCTACCAGCGATGAACCGCAGCCCAAGAGTGAATGGTTGGAGCACGTTTATCGAGTCTTGAACATCATCAACAACCAGGTAGGAAGCTTGAGAAAAAGACAAGCCATCGGTTCATTTCAATTGGGCTTGCGCAAAGGGGCTTATTGGGGGATGAGGACCAACATACTCGACTACAGCCTGCCGACTGCCATGACTTGCCCGCACGGGCAAACCATGGCCCTGGCCGCTACGGCAACGCGCTTGAAAAAGTTGGACAGTACCTTGCAGGAACAGATCATCAACTGGGGCTATGCGGTTTCTGATGCGGCGATCCGCGCGCACGTCAATCAAACCGCGGCACCACCACCCGGGTTTCCTTATCCCGCGGCAGGACTCGGCTGATATTTACTCCACCCAGTCGGCAATGAAGACGTTGGTGTCACCCTGCGTCTGGTCGTGGCGATTTGAGGCAAAGACCAGCTTCTTTCCGTCCCCCGAAAACATTGGAAAACCATCGAAGGTATCGTTGAAAGTTACTCGCTCCAGGTTGGTGCCGTCGATATTGATCATATACAGATCAAAATTTCGGCCCTTGGGATCATTCATGTTTGAAGCAAAAATGATCCGCTTGCCGTCCGGGAAAAAGTAGGGGGCGAAGTTTGCCTTACCATTGTGGGTCACCTGCCGCTTGTTTGAGCCGTCGGCATTCATGACCCAAATCTCGAGGGTGGTGGGGCGAATTAAATTGTTCTTCAGCAGCGCCGAATAATCGGCCTTATTCTTTTCAGTTTGCGGGTGATGCGCTCGATACACAATCTGCCTACCGTCATAAGACCAGAACGGGCCGCCGTCGTAGCCGAGCTCGCTGGTCAGCCGCTTCACATTTCGGCCGTTTGCATCCATGGTGTAAATATCAAGATCGCCATCTCGCATCGAGGTGAAGACAATCTTCTTGCCGTCCCTGGTAATGGTGCTTTCGGCATCGTAGCCGGGTGTGCTGGTCAGTTGCTTGAGGTCTGAACCATCGGGCCGGGCGGTGAAAATGTCATAGGCAGGATAGATTGCCCAGACATAGCCCTTCGAAAAATCGGGATTGGGAGGGCACTGCCTGGCGCCCAGATGCGTCGAGGAGTAGAGAATGCGCTTACCTTTGGGGAAAAAATAGGAACAGGTTGTGCGGCCAGCGCCCGTTGAGACCAATTTTAAGTTGGTGCCGTCGCTCTTCATCGTATAGATCTGATCGCACTCGCGCCCATCACGTTTTGATTGAAAAATCAACTGCTTGTCGTTGGCTGAAAAGTAAGCCTCTGCATTCTCGCCGCCAAAAGTGAGTTGCCTGATGTTGCGCAGATGTTTTTCGCCGGCGACGGCCAGGGTCTCAGTTGCGGGCTGCTGTTTTGCGCCCAGAGTTATGAGCAGCAGCGAAAGGGTGAATAGTGCGAGTAGAAGTTTCATTTTGAGGGGTCCTTGGGAGTGTCCGAAAAACCTGTCGATTTTCTTGTCAGAGAATTAGTCAATTCAATCGGCGACGTACTGGAGTTTGTGGAGTGCTTACGCGCGCGCTGCGTTGGAAGCCAGCCGCGCATCTGTTTTTTTGATTGCCTCCGCATTGCGCCAGCGCTTGATTAAGGTGATGAGCGCCGCCAGGCCCACAACCAATCCAATCAGCTGCGAGGTCGAAAGACCCGTTAGGGTGGTCAGGCCCAGAATATCGCCGCGCGGATCGTCGCGAAAGAATTCGATTACAAAACGAATTGCGGCATAGAGCAACGCATAAGTAAGAATGACCTGTCCGCTGAAACGGCGATGGCGATGCAGCCACAGCAGGAATCCAAAAACAACCAGCATCGAAAGTGACTCGTACAACTGGGTCGGATGGAGCGCTACACCAGTAGGCACGCCGGTAATCTCATGCGCGAGTTCGGTGAAGCGCACACCCCATGGTGCTGCGGTGGGCTTGCCCCAGCAGCAACCCGCCGAGAAACAGCCCAAGCGTCCGAGGACATTGCCGAGGGCAATGCCGGGAGCGCAGGCGTCAGCGGTTTTCCACCAGGGTAGCCGATAGTGGCGCATCAGGAAGTAACCGGTGACTACGGCCCCAATCAGACCCCCATAAAAAACTCCGCCGGAGCGCAGGAAATCCAGCGAAAGCAACGCCAGCGGATTACCGCGATACTCGGGTTCCGTAAAGAGCATCAGCAACTTTGAGCCGAGCAGGGACGCCAATAGCATCCAGAGGCAGAGATCGTAGATGCGCTCCCGCGGCAACCCATCGCGACTCCCCAGGCGGGCGGTGACCAATATCGCTCCAAGAAAAGCCAGCGCCAGGAAGACACCATAGGTGTGAACCGGAAAGCTGCCGATGCGGAAAAGTTCTGGATGCATAGTGGAGAAAGTCAGTTGTTAGTTTGTTAGTAGTCAGTTGTTAGTGGTCAGTTGTTAGTAGTCAGTAGTCAGTAGTCAGTTGTTGGTAGTCAGTTGTTAGTAGCTAGTTGTCGGTAGTCGGTCGGTCGTAACTATGTAATAGCCCCAAGCCCGAAGCTTGGTACCAGACTCTATCCAACGCACACAACTGACTACTGACAACTGACCACTGACTACTGACAACTGACTCTATTAATCACAACACTCACTAAAGGACGAGCAGTACCAGCGCCCGTCACGAAATTCAAAGACGGCAATCCATGGTGGAGCTGTGGCCAGGTTTCTGGTCCGGCGAGCAGCCGGCGGAGCTACGCGACTGAAATACTTTTTGCCGCCGCTGTTTGGGTTAGGCGGACTGGAAACCGCCCCTTTGGCCAGCGTCAACTCGAACTGTCGCCAGCCGTTGACCTGCTGATCGTCGAGAAACTTTAACGCTAAGTCACGCGTGTCGCCGTCCTGATTGTCGTCACCGCCGCCGGAAAAGAAAAAATCTCGCACCATCATCTTTTTAAGCGCTTCCCTGTCCTTATTTCTGACAGCAGTGCGAAAAGAGCTAAAGAATGCCGGCCATGCTTTGTCCGCTGCGGCTCTTGCTGATGATCCTCCCTGCGCCAGGCTGAGCTGCAGGACAACAACGCTGGTCAAAATTGCCACCGCAGTTGAAAAAACCTTTTTTGTAAACATGAGATCGCAGTAATCGTCTCTTTCATATTCTGACCACTGACCACTGACCACCGGCTACTGGCTACTACTGACGACCATTTCCTTCTTCCTGCCGCCCAGAAGCAAATCGATTGCCAGCAACAGCGCGCCCAGACAAATACTTGCGTCCGCGACGTTAAAAGTCGGCCAATGATACGAGCCTGCGTGCAGGAGAATAAAATCAATTACAAAGCCAAAGCGAATGCGGTCCGTCAGGTTACCCGCGATGCCTGCGAGCAGCAGAGCACAAGCACCGAGGACGCGGTCATCATCGCGTGGCGTGCGTAAAAAGAACACCAACACCGTAGCGCCTGCGGTTGCCGCCAAACCAACCAGAAACCAGCGACCGAGGACTCCGGTGCGCTGCAGTTGGCCAAAGGCAATGCCAGTGTTTTCCGTGTAAACGAAATCCAGGAAACTGTGGAAGATGGTCAACTCCCCGGTTGGACGCAGACTTCGCACGGCCCAGGTCTTGCTCACTTGATCCGTCAGGTAGATGCCGAAGGCCGCCAGAAGATAACCAGCGCGCCATCCAAGGCGCGTAGCGGGAGTTGATTCTGTGCGAGCATCGCTCATCGGATTAAGCCCTGGGCCAGGCCGGCGTCGGGTGAAGCGCATAAAGATGTCCTGATCATCCGTTGGGGCACAAGCTTAAAGCACCTCAGGCCGGAGAGTCTTAACCCAAAGGTCCCGGCCGAGTAAGCGCAGCCTCAGCCTCAATCTCCGTAAGCGCCGCCACGCATCGCTCACACACGGTGCTGAAGCGAGCCGACTGGCCGACGCGAGTTGAATAATTCCAGCAGCGCTCACACTTCTGACCTGCGGCACGGGCGACGTTCGCCTGGATCTCGTCCGCGGCTCCGTCCGTTTTTACCAGCGTTACCTGCGAGACTATGAACACGTAGCGTAAATCCTTTTCATAGCGTTGCAGCAATTCGTAAGTTTCTCCGTTTGCCTTCAACTCGACGCGGGCTTCCAGGGAACTGCCGATCACTTTCGCCACCCTGGCCTCTTCCAGTGCGCTCAGCACCTGATCACGCACTTCAAACACACGCTTCCAACTGGCCGCAAGCCGGGACGCGGCCCCGCCGCCGGAGGTGGGAAATATCGCCAGGTGCACCGATGCCAATCGCTCGCCGTCTGCCGGCAACGGCAGGTTCTCCCAAATCTCATCAGCCGTGAAAACCAGCAGGGGCGCCAGCATCCGTGACAGCGCATCGGCAATCCGATAGAGGGCCGTCTGAGCCGAGCGGCGTTCCGGATTGCGCGGCGCAAACGTATAGAGGCGGTCCTTGATAATGTCAAAGTAGCGCGCGGAAAGAGTCACCGTACAAAAGTCATAAAGAATGTGATACACGGAATGAAATTCGTACGCGTCATAAGCCGCCCGCACTTTAGCGATCACTTCATCAAGTTCCGCCAGGGCCCAGCGATCAACCTCGAGCAAATCTTCCGCCGCGACCGTATCGCGGGCCGGCTCAAATCCATCCAGGCTCCCGAGCGCAAACCGCGCCGTGTTGCGCAGCTTGCGATAGCCATCAGTAACGCGCTGCAGAATTTCTGCGGAACAGCGCATGTCTTCAAAATAGTTGGAGTACGCCGACCACAAGCGCACGATCTCAGCGCCTGCTTCCTTAATTACTTCGTCAGGAGCCACTGCGTTACCCAGGGACTTGTGCATGGCTCGCCCCTGCGCATCGAGCGTCCAGCCATGAGTCAGGACGGTCTTGTAAGGGGCCTCGTCGTGAATCGCCAGTCCCACCATCAGTGAGGAATTGAACCAACCGCGAAACTGGTCACCTCCTTCGATGTAGACATCGGCCGGCCAGCGCAGCTCTGCCCGATGCTCGAGCACGGCAATTGAAGAGACCCCGCTGTCGAACCAGACGTCGAGGATGTCCGTCTCTTTGATCCACTCAGCTGCGCCGCACTTCCGGCATTTGTAGCCATCCGGTAAAAGTTCCTGCGCCGGACGGATATACCAGGCGTCCGCCGACTCCTTTTCAAAGAAGTCGGCCACGCGATTGATAACGGCAGGATCCGCTACAGCTTCGGTACAACTGGCGCAATAAAAGACAGGGATGGAAACACCCCAGACGCGTTGTCGTGAGACGCACCAATCGGGGCGGCCCTTAAACATGTTGCGCATGCGGTCCCGTCCCCATGACGGCAGCCACTCGACCCGTTCAACTTCGCGCAGCGCAGCTTCACGCAATCCAAGATGACTGTCGTCAGTGAAGTTCTCGGTAAAATTACTGAGGTCGCGACCGTCTTCGTCCTTTTCGACGATTTCGCCGCCCGCTTTGTCCATGGAAATAAACCACTGCGGGGTGGCGCGAAAGATCACCGGGTTCTTGCAGCGCCAACAGTGCGGATAGCGGTGTTCGTATTGTTCCGTGAATAAAAGTGCGCCGCGCTCGTGCATGAAGGCGACAATCTTCGGATTTGCTTCGAAGACGCTGAGACCGGCAAAGTACTCCACCTCGGGCGTGAACCGGCCGGCATTATCGACCGGACAGTAGATATCCAGGCCGTAGCGTTTGCCGATGACGAAGTCATCGTGACCGTGACCAGGAGCAGTATGTACCAACCCCGTGCCCGCCTTTCCGGTGGACTTCTTGTCACGTGCTTCGCTGACGTCGAGTTCGGTTTCGGCATCGGCTTCGCCCCCCAGGGTGACGTGTTCGCCGGCCATTAAGAGCGAGGTCCGCTCAAGCCAGGCGTGCCGGCATTTCAGGCGATCCAGTTTCGCCCCGCTAAAGCGCGCCAGCACCTTTGGCTGCAAACGACCGCCGTCACTATCGCGCTGTCCCAGATCGCATTTAGCAGCTACGGCCTCCAATAGCTCACTGGCGACAAGCAGGACTTCATCGCCATGCTCAAAGGCGGAGTATTCAAAGTCAGGATGGACAGCAATGCCCAGATTGGCCGGCAAGGTCCAGGGCGTGGTGGTCCAGATAAGCGCGAAAACCTTTCGTCCCGCCAGCGCCGGGTCGATCAAGGCCGGATCGCTCTGTAAAGGGAACTTGACGTAAACCGAAGGGCTCGAGTGCTGATCGTACTCGACTTCGGCTTCAGCCAGCGCAGTCTGATCGTGAATACACCAGTAGACCGGACGCGATCCCTTATAAACGTAGCCACGTTCGACAAACCGCCCGAACATCCGCGCGGTTTCGGCTTCGTAGTGATTGGACATGGTGAGATAGGGATGGTCCCAATCGCCCAGGATTCCCAGTCGCTTGAAGTCACGGGTTTGGTTCTTCAGCGCCGCGGCTGCATGCTCGCGACAAGCGCGGCGGATGCTGACCGGCGGCATGTTCGCTTTCTTCGCGCCGAGCTTACGATCGACATACAACTCAATCGGCAGCCCATGACAGTCATAGCCGGGCACGTATGGCGCGTCGTAGCCCATCATCGTGCGCGATTTGACGATAAAGTCCTTCAGGATCTTGTTCATTGCCGTGCCGAGATGAATATCGGCATTGGCATAAGGCGGGCCATCATGAAGGATGAACTTCTCGGCGCCTGCGCGGGAGCGCCGGATCAGCTGATAGAGATCCATCTCCTCCCACTTCCTGAGACGGGCAGGTTCGTTCTGTGCCAGGTTGGCCTTCTGCGAAAAACCAGTGCGCGGGAGATTGATTGTCTTCTTTAGGTCGAGTGTTGTTTCCGTTGATGACATAGGCGTATTGGTTTTGGAAATAGTAACAGTTGACTGCCATGCCCGCCAAAAATGGCCTGCCGGCGCGAGGACCGGCTGAGTCGCCCCAACAAATCAAATTGAAGCAAAAACCCGAACCAGCAGCTCACGGGAGGCGATGGTTCGGGTTTCCAGGAACGCCCTGATGTTTTGGCGGCAGCTAACCGATGAACATCTCATCTTCTCCGTAGATTGTGTTGATGGGCTTGGGGGCGGGCGCCAGCAGGACTTCGAGCGCCCTGCGGACGCCCGACATAATCGCCGCAAGTTCACGCGCCGGTTCGATCACCTTCTCCTGAATAAAATCCGTGGTGGTCGTTACCTGGCGGTGCGTGCGATCTATCGTCAGGCTCACCAGGTCGACCTTATCGCGCGCTTCGCCGGCAGTATGGCTGACTATCTCCTTGAGCTCGGCCACTTCGGTCTTGATGATCGCCAGCGATTCGGAGACATGCATGGTAGCCGTCGACAGGTGACCGGCAACAGCATTGAACTGTTCCGCGATCTCCTTGCCCTGGACGGCAATGTGCTTGCTCTGTTCGCCGACAACCGTAAGTCTATCGATAAGCGGTTCCAGCCTCTGTTCCAAACGATTCACCGCCTTGACCGCGCGACTGACGTACATCGCCATGAAGATCATGGCGATGGCGATGGCGAAGAATGAAACAGCCACTACCACCAGCACCCAAAAGGCCGGGTCGTTCGTATTCAGCTGAAACGCAAGCGGGGTCATGGTCGAGTGAACCGCCAGGTACGACTTCGGATAATTAGCTGCTCTTCTCGTTGTAGTTTGGTGCAGCTTCAATGCGGCCTGAAAGCTCAGTCTTTCGCTTCTCTTCCTGATAGGCTTTCTTGCCCGCTTCGATGGCGGCAGAGACGGTTCCGAGCTGGCCGGCGGCGGCTTCGCGCGCTTTCTGGGTTACGTCAGTTACCTTGTCAGTCGCAGTGGAATAGAGCTCTGCCGCGCGGTCGCGCGTAACTTCATAGTATTCCCCGGCCCGCTGACCCAATTCCTGGGCCGCTTCGCGTGATTTGTCAATGCCTTTACGAGTGGCATCGGCAATGTCGCCGCGCAATTCCTGCCCCGATTTTGGCGCGAATAAAAGGGCGAGAATCGCTCCGATACCGCCACCGATCAAGAGGTAAGTTAGACGTGCTGAGATGTTGTCGTTGTCATTTCCCATGGTGGGATCCTTTCTGAAATGGTGAAGCCTGGGCTTCGCCGGTTATTTGTACTAAGAGAATTATGCTAGTCGGAATATAGCAAAAGGGCTCGGGCCACGCAAGAAAGCTATGGACCAGGTATCAGTTCATTTTGCATTGGAGTTCAATTCCATTAGCAATAGCCACTCATCCGGGTCAATAACGCTTTGCCGCAATGGCAAAGAGCCGGATTGACTGAATAGCATACCAGCGCTTGCTGCTGTCCGGATTCCCGGTTACTGCTTCGCCTCGCATCGCCGCCTAACGGCGTTTAGCATCATACGCCGAATCAAGCCGCTGAAAGGCGCGACGAAAAACCAATAGAGTCGGAACTTCGCTCGGCTGCTCGTGTCGCCCGCGATGATTCTCGTCTCAGTGGATAGGATCGTGCGCCCAATGCCGGACGGTGCTACATGAAAGTTCCAAACAGCACGGGCCAATCCGTGCGGGACAGGTCCATGGAAATTGCTTTCATTAGAGGTTGAGACATTGCCTGCAGGCCGCCAAAATCGCCCGGCAATACCCAGCACCAACTCTCGGCCGGGCACTTCTGCGAGCTGCGCGAAACCTGCCGCAATCAGGTCCGGCATCCTGATCGATCGGCGCCAGCTGCGCACAAGCCTGAGGTTGATTGAAGCCGGATGCAATAACAGCGCAGGCAAGGATCTTAAGGCCAGCAACAGTTTGATTAACGGCGAGCCGGCCAGGTCGGCCTGCCAAAGTTGCTTATAAACGAAAGCGGCCTCTCGCCTGATCTCAATCTGGTGTACTTCTGACGCGTCCCAGGTGGGGGCGAAATCATCTATCAACACGAGCGGCAGTATAACAGCAACACTTATGAGTTGGGGTGGGAGGGCCCACTTGTCCCCAACTTGCGCTACAATCCAGCAAATGAAGGTTCTGAAAATTCGCTCAAAACAAAGAGAAGAGCTGATTGAGATCAGTAACGACGTGCAACAAGCGTTGACGGATGCCAAGGTGGGGGAGGGCGTAGCCGTTCTCTATGTTCAGCACACGACTGCGGGGTTGACAATAAATGAGAACGCAGACCCCGACGTACCACGTGACATGTTGCATGCGTTGCGAACCCTTGTGCCGCAGCACGGCATGGACTTTCGCCACGGGGAAGAGAATTCAGATGCGCACCTGAAGGCGAGTCTGGTTGGCTCCTCTGTCACTGTGCCTTTCACGGAAGGCAAGCTCTTGTTGGGAAGATGGCAGGGGATCTTTCTCTGTGAATTCGACGGTGGACGCCAGCGACAGGTGATTATGATGATCCGGTAGGCCCCTGGAACCGCACGCTTCCAGCGTGCCAGGGCTAAAGAGGATTTCGATTCTTATAATGGGCCTTGCGCGGGTTGAAGCACGCAGGATGCGTGCGGCGTGGTCACAAATGACCAGAGCAGTTTACGATGATCTGGCGTCGCATTATGAAGCGGCGATTCGTCCGCTCGATCGTTGGTTCCTCGAGCGCTGGCGGGCCGAGGCGCTGGGACAACTGCCGGCCGACAGTTGCATTTTGGAAGTGGGCGCCGGTACGGGTCTTAATTTTCGCTTCTATCCGCGCGGCGCCCATGGCGTGGCCAGCGAACTCAGTTGCGAGATGCTGAAGATTGCGCGCCGCAAACAAAAACCGGCCGGAATGAATCTGGTGCAAAGCGAGGCGGAGAACCTGCCATTCAAAGCCAATTCGTTCCAGGCCGCCTTCGCCACACTTGTATTCTGCTCAGTTATTTCACCGGCTGCAGCCTTTGCGGAACTGCGCCGCGTAATAAAACCTGGCGGGACGATTGTGTTGCTTGAACACGTGCGACCTGCGGGGCTGCTTGGTCCATTATTCGATCTGATCAGTTTTTTTACTACGAAGCTGTTTGCCGATCATTTCAATCGTCGTACCGCGGAAACCGCGAGGGCAGCCGGGCTCGAAGTACTGCGAGTTGAAAAGCGTCTGCTCGGAATATTTAATCTCATCGTCTGCCGCGTCTGAGGGGTGGCTTCAGGTTTCTAATTGGACCTCAGCCGTTCCCTCGTCGAGCCGTTTCATTGCCTCAGTAAATTTCTCAACATTTGCGCGAGTCTGCTCCAGGGCTCGGCGGCTATCAAGATATGCAGTCCAGACGGGAGTTTGGGTCAGAGCCCTGGTGGTGTCTTCGTCGAGAGTCTGGGCCATCAGCGCAATCAGGTCGCTGAGGACGCTGGTATGCTCAAGCAGGGACTCAATGATTGAGTAGGCGAGTTGCGCTTGCGCGAAATCAAGGTCGCGGGGCCCGCGCGCAGTAACTTCTTCGGTTTCTTCCATAGTTCCCAGCCTATTTCATTCGCCGCCTCGCACAAACGGTAATTCTACAATCATGGCCGGTACAACTTCTGCGCCCCCGCCGATCGTCACTTCCGTCCCCGGCGCGAGATAGTCATACTTGACATAGCCGAGCGCGATCGTAGTGCCCAAATGTGGTGAATAGGTAATCGACGTCAGGTGGCCGACCTCTTTTCCATCCACAGAAATAATCTTCGCCCGGCCCTCAATTTCTGCTGCACGAGCCAGCAGCAGGCCGGAGAGTTTCCTGGCGACGTGGCCGCGATACTTGATGCGCGCAATAATCTCCTGTCCGATGTAACAGCCTTTGGTGAAACTGATCGCACCATCCAAACCGGTTTCTGAGACAACATTGGTTTCATCCATATCGATGCCGAAACGCGGCTGGCCGGCCTCAACGCGCAGGATTTCCAGGGCCTCAAAGCCCACCGGCTGCGCACCCGCTGCAGCCAAATTTTTCCAAAGCTCAGTGGCTGATTTTATTTCAACGATCAGATCGAATACGTCTGTTGCCGCTCCCGCAGCCCGGATGATGGTCAATAAAGAGAGGTTCCAGTTCAGGGCTGCGCACTGATGTGGTGCGAGCTCGAGAACCTGGTTTCCGCAGAGGCCGCTTAGCAGCGCGGCGGCGCCGGTACCCGCCACTGAAAGCAAGGCAGTCTGCGTGGTGAGGTCGGTCACATGGAAATCGCCGGCGAGGGTAAACCGTTGAATGGTATTGAGCACCTGATGATGGGTGGCGGGCTCCGTGTCGATCAGAAAGCCCGCGGCGCCTTCAGCTGTGGCAGCCTGATGAATCACGCGTACGCTTGCCAGCATCCGCCCCTGGGCATTAGAAAACACCGCCGGCATCCAATGGTTTACGGCGAGGGTTTTCATATCGTTGGTGACCAGACCGTTCAAAAACTGCACGGCTTCCGTGCCGGTAACCAGCAGTCGTCCGCGGCATGACAGATCACTCAGACCCGCGCCCCGCTCACGAATGGCTGCATATTCGAATAGAGGATCGCCATAGGAGGTTGGTACCGACCAGCCTTCACGCTCTGCCATAGTTGCGCCGGATTGACGATGTACTTCATCAAGCGGCGAGAGGTTGATTATTTTTTCCGGAATTGCTTCAGTGGTCATTAGGTAAATAAAGAGGAGGCCAGCCGCGTTCTGGTCTTTCTACAGTTTAACTTCCGTTTCTCTTAGCCTTGTTCGCAGTCAGATCGTGCTGACTTCTCCCACTTTTAGCGCAAACGCCCGGGCCACTACTTTGTAGTCATGCAACTGGTCCGCCTCGCGGCGATGCGAAGCCAGGACCTGCGGACTGGGATGATAAATCGGAACCAGTGTTCGCCCGTTCCACTCAACAATTTGGCCGGCCGCTGCCTTGAGAGTGAATGAATGATAGTGAATGCGTCGTAATGCATCAAGCGCGACCGATCCGAGAGTGACGATGACCGCCGGATCTATCAGGTCAATTGCCCGGTGGAGAAACCCGGAACAGTTCGCCAGTTCTTGTTGCGTGGGTTTTCGATTTGCACCGGAGGCTGTCTGCGGATTACAAAGCGCCGCGCTGGTAATGAAAATCTGATCCCGCCGCAGGCCGATCGAACCCACAAAGCGATCGAAATTCGTTCCTGACTGATCGCCGGAAAATGGGATCCTGGTACGATCCGCCCCCTTACGACCTGGTGCTTCGCCAATAAACATGATGCGCGCGTTGAGCGGGCCATTCAGGTCGCTCAGCACCGCGGCCTTTTGGCACATTGAGGGACAGCGAACACAGAGTGCGGCTTCGCCGGCTAATGCCGCAAATCGTTCGACTTCTTGTGATTCAAAGGTGCGATGCACGCGAAAAATTTGACTTGGCCACTCAGGTGTATTAGAAGCACGCTGCTTGTCACCACTTCTAATAGCACGACAGAGGAGACTCAAATATGTCCAGATTATTGTTTTTCCTGATCCTGTTGCTGGCGATAGCTCCGTGCGCCCTGGCCCAGAATCCCACAAAAGTGGATTCAAAGCATTACACCGTCGAGTTTGAGAACGCGCGGGTACGGGTCCTTCGCGTAAAGTACGGTCCTCATGAGAAGTCGGTCATGCACTGGCATCCCGCGGCCGTTGCCATATTTCAAACCGACTCAAATGTGCGATTCACTTTTCCCAACGGCAAAACAGAAGATCGGCCTGCGAAAGCCGGAACTGTCGCCTGGACCCCCGCTCAGGCTCATTTGCCGGAGAATCTTGGGGACGAGCCTTTTGAGGTAATTCTCGTTGAGTTGAAGGGCGGACGGAAGAAGGCTAAAGCTGCAGCCCCCAAACCTTCTACGACCGCCACCCCGAGCAACAAGCAGTAATCAAAAACGTTCTAATGGGGGTGGCTCAGCTGACCTTTCGCTGTGCACCCCCAAATGATTTCGTACGGCGGGTTAACGCACCACCGTTATCTCTCTGCTGGTCGTGTTGTAGCCGCCGTTATCAACCGGCTTGCCATCCTTGTCCAACAGTTCGAGGCGCACGGTATGTTTGCCGCTGATCCAACCCGACAACCAGATTGGTTCCCACTTATCGATGAAGCGTGGCTCATCGTTATCGACAATATAGCGGACGCGATATTCGCCCCCATCGTCCTTCAGCTTTGCGTTTGAAAGCCAGAAATCAATCATGATGGGATCGGCGTCGACGCCCTTGTATTCACCCTTGGGGCGACTGTAGGTAAGCAAAGGTTTGCTTGCAGCTACCTCGCCCGCAGAACTGGCAGGCATGTCCTTGCCCTCGGGTGGAGGCTGCGGTGATCCGGCCGGGGTTGCTTTGTTGGTCGCCACGGTTTGTCCCGAGTTCGTAGTAGTCGGTTTGGAGGCGTCTCCGCCGCCCTTGACCGTGAAGACGGCTAGCTGAAATGCGCCTTCGCCTTTGAAGCTTTCGTGCCAGGGCCTGGAGGGAAATACCCGCAAAGTGTGTTTGCCGGCGACGACATTACGCAGTTCGAAAGGCCGCCCCAGCTCGTAGTAGGCTTCGTAGGGTTGATTGTCGAGGATCACGTGGATGTGATTTCCTTTTCCCGTGGCCGGGTCTTTGTGCGGCATATAACCCTTAAGATCACCGGTGAGACTCAACTTTACGGCGACAGTGGCACCGCTGATAGTGGAGTTATTCGCCGGCGAGACTATCTTTACGATCGGCTTGGCCTCGTCCTGCTCACCACGGGTTTTCATTAGATCCATGATTGCCTGGGGCCGGGTGGTCACTTTCAGAACCTGCGTTTGCGGTGGTGTGACCGGCGTTGTCGCTGTGGTGTTTTGGTTCTCGCTATTGGTTCCGCCACAGGCCGCAAGCCAAATCAACGAGGTCATCAAGCAGAAGAGTGAAAGTTGTTTCGGTCGGCGCATAGTCCCTCCGGGTCAAAAATTTGAAATTGAAACTGGATGTGCGCGAAGTTTAACCCGACTGCGGCGCCAGACCCAATGAGCTGCACAGACTTTCAGTTCGGAGGGTGGAAGAAATCCTGAAAGGTAACCCTGCAGTCTGCGATTTTGTCTTTGCGAACCACAGACTGCAGTCCGGGCTGTAGTTGACTACGCGCCGGCGCGTCTTGCGCTGCTTCCTTTAACGCGCTGCTCGACGGCCGTCCAGTCGATATTAGAGAAAAACGCTTCGATGTACTTTGGGCGCTCCGCAGGTTTGTAATCGAGCAGGTAAGCATGTTCCCAGACGTCCATTACCAGGATGGGATTGAAACCTGCGACGTTTCCGGTCTCATGCAGGGTGATCCAGTGGTTCGACAAACGTCCGTTGGCTGGATTCTCGTAACAGATGGCCCAACCCACGCCGCGCATCTTGCCGATGCCAACAAAATCAGCTTTCCAAATGTCGTAGCTGCCGAAGCTGGACTGAGCGGCTTTCAGGAAGTTTGAATTCTGCTCGGGGTCGCCGTTGCCGCCGCCCGTTTTCAGGTTCTCAAAGTAATATTCGTGTAAGACCATCCCGTTATACTCAAAGCCCAGCCGGCGAGTCAGTTCAGAATAAGCGGGCATCTCATCCTGATCGACTTTGCCGTCCTGAATAAAGGCCGAAATCTTTTCGCTCAGGTTATTGGTCTCTTTTACATAGCCCTGATACAGCTTGAAGTGCATCTCCAGTGTCTCGTCGGAAATGCCTTTAAGTGCGCTCAGGTTAAAATCTCTCGGTTTGTAGGATCCGATCGTATTCATTATTCCTGCCTCCGTGTTGCCGCAGTCTATCGTTTCAGGATCATTCAACTGGGGATGGTGAATTGTTTTCCCGAAGTGTGTTGAATCGGTTGAGAGAATCGAGATTTAGTGTGGCGAAGGCGAGAAAAGGGAAGGCAGAAGGCAGAAGGCAGAAAGCAGAAGGCAGGAACTCCCAGTTCTTCCTGCCTTCTGCCCAGGTGCTTTAGTTTTTGCCGAACATCACCCAGTCGCCGTGCGCTGCGGCCATAAACAGCAGCAGGGGCAACGAAAGCCAGGCGTTTGTTCTCGAGGCCACAAAGGCCTGGCGGGCCAGTTCCGGGGGCGCAGCCGGGCCGGTGCCGGCGGTGGCTGCGATAATTCTTTTATTGTTTGGCCAAATAATGCCCCACACATTCAGCATCATGACAACGCCATACGCGCCTCCGATGCCGATCGAATAGGTCTTGTTGCTGGCCCAACTTTCGGCGCCGACTGTCAGGATACTGCCAAAGAATTTCACCAGTCCCCAGCTGACTATGGCAACCAGAATGAACATCACTACCGCGAACACGCGCCCATCTTTGATTAGCGCGGGCATCTTTTTGATGAGCAGGAATTCAACGATGAACAAAAAGATTGGATAAGTAAGCCAGGCAACCAGTACATAGCCCAGGCTGATATGGCCGCCACCCAGGTTATTAGCATTGGCGACATCGCCCTTAAGCGTGTACATGGCAAAGTAGGCCAGGCCCGCGAGCACGGTTATGACCGCGCCCCAGCGGAAGTACCACAGCGCTCGTCCCAGCAAGTCGGGGTTCACTTTTTTCTTGGTGTCTGCATCGATCCCCTTCTGAAAGGGAACATTCACCAGGTTGAAAAAGTAGAGCAAACCAATCCAGGTGATGCCTGCGACAAAATGTGCCCAGCGAAAGACGATCCGGAGCAGCGCCTCAGTGCTTGGCGCATGAAACATGTCCTGCAGCATCGACAAACTGACGGGGAGATCATGAGCAATTGACATAGGTCCTCCGAGACTTTGAATTAAGCAGGCGTGGCAAGTTGAATTACGCCGCGAAGATTACACCCAAAATGGGGTGGGAAGCAATTAGGGGGTTGGGGCTTTGGTCTTAGGGCTTTGGTCTTGGGTTTTTGGCCATTGTTCTGTCTAAATGCTTTGCGTGAAGATCCAAAGACCAAAGACCTAAGACCAAAGACCTAAGACCTAAGACCTAAGACCTAAGACCAAAAGACCTTCTTTAATCCAATGGTCGCGGTCCTGCATCCATGCCGCGCACACTGGCTTGATTAACGACTCTAATTGAGAGGTTGTCTTTCACCTGCAGCTGACACGAAAGACGGACGTTTTCAGCAAGTCCGGTTTCAACTGCCAGGCGCGAGCGCTCAAGTTCGCCCATTTCACCCGGATCGCCTGAAAGTACTTCTACGCGGCAGGTAGTGCAGCGGGCATTGCCTCCACAACGGTGCAGGATATCTATGCCCGCATCCTCTATCGCCAGTACAAGCTTCTTACCCTCAAGCGCGTCAAAGGTCTGCGATCCACTGGCGGTTTCCGCCGTGATAGTAGCCATATTGTAATTACCCCGAAAAAATTGGTTTTTAAAACGCTATGAATTTGTCATAACCGCCGGCGTTCAGCAAGTAGCGGCCCCCAGGTTCGGCCCCCAGGTAGCTGCGCAAGTTCCTTGTGTTCGATAGATCGCCAGAGCCTGGTCCATCTTTCCCGGCAAAGTGTCCAGTCGCATTCTTTCGTAACCGATGGCTTTGGCCTCTCCTATGATCGCTGCGACCAAAGTACGTCCCAGGCCCTGGCCCCGAAATTCCGGTCGCACGTAAAGCCGTTTCATCTCGCAGGCTTGGTCGGGTAACGGGCGCAAGGCGACGCAACCAGCCAGGTGATCGTTTTTGAGCGCCAACAACAATCGCCCATTCGGTGGCGCATAGTCACCCGGCAGACCGGCGAGTTCCCTGTCAAAATGCTGGAAGCAGAGGCTGATTTCGATCCACGACGCGTACTCCTCAAACAGTTGCCGCGCGAGTGTGATCTCGTTGGGGCTATTGGCTTGAATTAACCTCATCGCGTTGCTGCGACGCGCGCAAAAATGCCGCACTTCCCGGTGACTGACTCTCAGTGGCGCCCACACGCTCAGCCCTAACGCGAAAAAGCTCGGGACGGCTCTGAGAGACCGTTAACCGAGCTTTTGCAAATGAGCGTTCGCGACTTTCTGTCAGAGACTGCGCGCGCGTCTCTCTCTGACTACCTATGCAGTAAACGAAGTTCCGCAGCCGCAGCTGCCGGTGGCATTCGGATTGGTGAAGGTAAAGCCGGAGCCCATTACGCCGGTTACGTAGTCAATTTGTACGCCATTCAAGTACTGGGCGCTGAACATATCCACGAACAGGCGCACGCCCTTCTCGTTCAAAACGAAGTCGCCCTGACGCGAATCTTCTTCAATGTTTAAGCTGTATTGAAAACCTGAGCAGCCGCCCGGGACAACGCGCACGCGCAAACCACTGGTTTCCGGCAGGCCTTCTTCGCTGGCCATGAATTTTTTGATTTCTACTACTGCCGGGTCAGTAACGTGTAAAGTTACAGTTGGGGCTGAGGTAACGACGCCGGGCGCTTCAGTGGTGGTGCTGGTGTTGGCTGACATATTGATCTGCTCTCCTTGAAATCTCGAACTAAAAATCCATCTGACTCTCGTACTCTGAGTTCTATCTTTTGCAGTAAGCGAAGCTTCCAGCAAACCTGAAAGGACGAGGATCAAAGAACAAGCACAAATCTTACTGACCTTTGCCCAAAACAACAAGCTCAGGTTTCATCGCTTCGATCGATACCTGGCGCGCGACTTCTTCAGCAACGTGCCGGAATGCCAGTGATTGCGGTGATTCTGGCTGGCTGACGACGACTGGGATCCCATTGTCACCGCCTTCCCGGACTTCGATGCCGAGAGGAACGGCGCCTAAAAAGGGCACGCCGTAGGCTTCAGCGAGCTTTTGGCCGCCGCCTTCGCCGAAAATGTCATAACGATTGCCCGTATCCGGGGCGATAAAATAACTCATATTTTCGACTACGCCGAGGACCGGTATCGCCACAGTCTCGAACATGCGCAGGGCCCGCCGCACATCGGCGACCGAGACATCCTGTGGCGTGGTGACCAGCACCGCACCCTGCACGGGCACCAATTGCGCGAGCGAGAGCTGCACGTCTCCCGTTCCCGGGGGCATGTCCACAATCAAGTAATCCAGCTCGCCCCACTTCACATCTGTCAGAAACTGTTTCACGAGACCGTGGAGTATCGGTCCGCGCACGATCATCGGCTTATCGCCCGGCTGCAGCACAGCCATCGACATCAGGCGCACTCCGTAAGCTTCGATCGGAATGAGCTTATTTCCGTCTAGCTCCGGACGCGCATCGCTCACACCGAGCATCATCGGTACGTTTGGCCCGTACACATCCATGTCCATCAAGCCCACGCGTGCGCCGTCCTGGGCCAGAGATACGGCCAGATTCACAGCCACGGTTGATTTGCCAACCCCACCCTTTCCCGAAGAGACAGCGATAATGTTGCGCACGCCAGGCACGGAAATCTTGTCTCCAATGCCGCGCCCCTTCGGTACCTCTGCGTCCATGGTCACCTGCACCGAAGTGACCCCCGGCAAACCGCCCACTAATTCTTTGGCAGCGTTTTCCATCTCAGCCTTTACCGGGCAGGCGGGGGTTGTCAGCACAATCCGGAACGAAACTGCGCCCGCGTTGATTTTCAGGTCGCGGATAAAGCCCAGTGTGACGATGTCTTTGTGTAGATCGGGATCCTTGATTTGACGCAGGGCATCGAGGACTAAAAGTTCTGTTATTTGAGTCATAGTAGTGTCCAAGGAAGCCTAGCTGATAGCGGGCTCTTTGACAAACAAGCAAGGCCCAAACTAGCCTGCTGTAAAGTCAAAATGGAACTAGGTGCACCGATCAAAGAACATTTTCTGTCGCCCCGCAATGTTGGCGAACTGGGGGCGGCTGCCTATATCGGGCACACAGGCTCCATGATCTGCGGCGCCACCATGCGGGTAGAACTGCGCATCGACGAATCCAGAAGAATCGCTGACGCAAAGTTCAAAGCAGCTGGATGTAGCTTCCTGGTTGGGGCTGCTTCGCTGTTGACCGAGGCGGTGAGGGGAGAATTGGCTGCGGAGGTCGGGGCTTTATTACAATCATCTGCGAATTCGCTCGGCCAGTTACTGGGCGAGATACCGGCGGAAAAATCGCACTGTGTGAAACTGGTGCGAGATGGTTTACTGGCGGCGATCGCGGCTTACAGCGATTTCGTACGCGATGAATGGCAGGGCGACGAAGCCCTGATCTGCACCTGCTTCTGCGTTTCGGAAAAAACGGTCGAAGCTGCAATTACGATGGACGGGTTGCGCACCATCGCCGAGGTAACCCGGGCTTGCAATGCGGGCGGTGGTTGCCGATCGTGTTATGCGCTGATCGAAGATATGTTGCGGTGCGCAGAGCAGCCAACAAGCAGATAATGCGGTCCGTCGCTGGACCGTGGGTGCCAAGATTATGATCTATCTCGATAACAACGCCACTACACGCGTCGCTCCTGAAGTATTTGCCGCGATGCAGCCATTCCTTACTGAGCACTACGGCAATCCGGCTTCGGCTCATACGCCTGGTCGCTATATGAAGGCCGCAGTCGAACGGGCCCGTGAACAGGTTGCGGGACTGCTGGGTGCCGCCAGCCCGGGCGAGATTATCTTTACTTCCTGCGGTTCCGAATCAGACAACTGGGCCATCGGCGGATTTCTGGAACAGAACCCCACCCGGCGCCATATCATCACCACTCGCGTCGAGCACGAGGCAGTGCGCAACCTCTGCGAACATCTGGCCGAAATTGGTTGTGAAGTGACGTGGCTGGAAGTCGACGGCAATGGAGCGCTCGATCTTAATGACCTCCGCAAGGCGCTGCGGCCCGACACCGGAATAGTCTCAGTGATGCTTGCCAACAACGAGACCGGTGTTCTTTTCCCGATTGCTGAGGTTGGAAGAATTGTGCGCGAGCACTCTGCAGCGGTCTTTCATGTTGATGGCGTGCAGGCGGTCGGTAAGGTGCCGATCAACTTGAAAGAGATGGAGGTCGATCTCTTTGCGCTATCTGGACACAAGTTGCATGCGCCGCAGGGCATCGGAGCCCTCTACATCCGCGATGGCCTAAAGCTGCCGCCATTTATCATCGGCGGAGCGCAGGAGCACGGGCGCCGCGCCGGAACTTCCGCCGTGCCCAATATTGTGGGGCTGGGGGCAGCCTGTGAGCTCGCGCAGCAAGCGGACGGCCACGAACAGATACTGCGTCTGCGCAACAAACTTGAGGACGAAATCCTCGCCAGGATTCCGAATGCGATTTTGAATGGAGCCCGCGATCGTTCAAAGCGTCTGCCCAATACCGCTAATATTTCATTTCAGTATGTCGAAGGCGAAAACATCATGATGCTGCTGGATGAGGCAGGTATTTGTGTCTCGACCGGTTCTGCCTGCCACTCAGGCACTCATCAAGCCTCGCCAACTTTACGGGCGATGAATGTTCCTTACACGGCGGCGCAGGGATCCATCCGCTTTTCGCTCGGTCGTTATAATACCGATGAAGATATCAATCGTACGCTGGAGGTGTTGCCGGAAATAGTGGACCGCCTGGTCGCAATGTCGCCTTACGAGCAAGAACTCAAAGCGCTGCAACGCGCGGGCTAACTGACTGGCAACCTCGAATATGTTTGGCGGTAACGAAATCGCGGGGCGCTCTCTGAAAGAGCTCGCATTAGTGGCTGGTGATTCAAGGGCCCTTGCCCCGCACTGACTTAACTCGCACCCTTGGGGTAATTGTCTCCTCTTTAAGGTTTGCTGACTTTGCTGATACAATTTCTTCCGTAGTTGCCACTTAACCAGGCTTTCACGAAAGCGCCCCCGGGGACTAAGACGAGCAAATACTTTTATGCCAGACACCCAGTCGGCTTCGACCACACACAAATCTTTCGCCGCGAAAGAGTCAGGATCTGATTTTTCCCGGCGCGTCCGAGCCGACAAGGTCAGCCTGATGCAAACAGATGATTATGTTTGCATCGAGCCAACTACGCCTTTATCCACCGCCATTGAAGTTATGAAGCAGGACGAAGGCGGGTGCGCCATAGTCTGCGAGGGCGAGCGGGTGGTCGGCATCTTTACCGAACGAGACCTGTTGAACAAAATTGTCGGCAACCAGATCGACATGCAGGCGCCGGTCAGTAATTGGATGTCTTCCACCGTCTGTACGCTGACACCTGAAGCGACCATCGGCGAGGCCGTCAGCCTGATGGATGAAAAAAGCCTTCGCAATATTCCCCTGGTCAAAGATGGCAAATTGGTCGGGTCGATTTCCGTCTTTGACGTGATCTTTTACCTCGCGGAAAGCTATCCGAAAGAAACCATGAATCTGCCTCCGGTGCCCGATCAAATCATGGCCCAGGAAGAAGGCGGCTGATGTGTCTGAGCACCGCAAGAGAGTAGAGCAACCGGTTGAATCCGAATTCTGAGATCTGAAATCATTTGAAGGACACCATGAGCACAGTTATCGAAAACCCCGTAGAACATTTTGAAAAGCACTTCGAAGAACTGGAAGCCGTGACTATTCGCTTTGCCGGAGATTCCGGCGACGGCATGCAGTTGACAGGCACGCAGTTCACGAACACTTCAGCCGTCCTGGGCAATGACATCTCCACCCTGCCCGATTTTCCCGCTGAGATACGCGCCCCAGCCGGCAGCTTGCCGGGTGTCAGCGGCTTTCAATTGAACTTTTCCAGCTACGACATCAAGACTCCCGGAGATCAGCCCAACGTTCTCGTGGCGATGAACCCCGCGGCGTTGAAAGTGAACGTTCCCGATCTCGAAGACGGCGGCACCATCATCGTCAACACCGATGGCTTCACGCCTGAGAATCTGAAGTATGCGGCATACAAATCAAATCCTCTGGAAGATGGTTCGCTGGCCGGCTATCGCGTCCACAAGTTGCCGATTTCGACGCTCAATATGAATGCCTTGAAGGGCACCGTGCAGCTCTCGCGTAAAGAGATGGATCGCTGTAAGAATTTCTTTGCGCTTGGGGTCCTCTATTGGCTTTATGATCGGCCAATCGATCCCACTATCAAGTGGATCAACGCAAAGTTTGGCAAGAACCCTGAGCTGGCCAAGGCCAACGAGCTGGCTGTGCGAACCGGTTACAACTTTGCCGATACGACTGAGGTATTTACAACCCATTACACAGTCAAGAAAGCCCAGATCGCGCCGGGCAAGTACCGCAAGATTACGGGCAACGAAGCGACCGCGCTCGGCTTTGTGGCCGCGTCGCAGCTTGCCGGACGAACCCTTTTCTATGGCTCGTATCCGATCACCCCAGCCTCCGACATTTTGCATGAGCTGGCCCGGCACAAGAGTTTTGGCGTCAAAACGTTTCAGGCAGAGGATGAAATCGCCGCAGTTTGCGCGGCGATCGGCGCAAGCTTTGCCGGACACATCGGCCTGACCGGCACTTCGGGACCGGGCGTAGCTCTGAAGCAGGAAGCAATCGGTCTGGCGGTGATGACCGAGTTGCCTTTGGTCATCGTCAATGTGCAGCGCGGCGGGCCTTCCACTGGTTTGCCGACCAAGACCGAGCAGGCCGATCTATTCCAGGCTGTCTGGGGTCGCAACGGAGAATGCCCGGCGATAGTGCTGGCTCCGGCAACGCCGGCTGAGTGCTTCCATATGGCGATTGAGGCAGTGCGCCTCGCCTTTAAATACATGTCACCGGTCTTCTATCTCTCTGACGGATATCTGGCGAACGGCGCCGAGCCCTGGGCCATTCCAGAGGTTGATTCGCTGCCAAGAATTCCCGTCACCTTCGCGACCGATCCCGCGTCCTTTATGCCTTATGCCCGCGATGAACACACACTTGCGCGTCCCTACGCGATTCCCGGCACCCCCGGGTTGGAGCATCGCATCGGCGGCATCGAAAAGCAGAACATCACCGGTAACGTTAATTACGATCCCGAGAACCACCATTTGATGGTCAAGCTGCGTCAGGAGAAGATCGATCGTGTGGCTCAGGACATCCCGTTGCTGGAAGTGGCGGGGAAAAAAACCGGCAAAGTGCTGGTCCTGGGTTGGGGTTCAACCTACGGCTCGATCAGCACAGCAGTTGAGCGCATGCAAAGCGAGGGCAAGAGCGTGTCGTCAGCTCACCTGCGCTACCTGCATCCATTCCCAGCGAATCTGGGTGAAGTGCTGAAGGGGTTCGAGACGGTACTAATTCCCGAGATGAATCTGGGTCAGCTATGGACCATGATACGCGCGCAGTATTTGGTAGATGCCGTGGCCTATTCAAAAGTGAAGGGCCGTCCCTTTCAGATTCGCGAGATTATGCGCAAGGTCGAAGAGTATTTGTGAGACCGCAATCGTTCGCTAACTGAAATCACGGTGCTGACCGAAAAGGACGCCCGGGAAACGGGCGATGTGGTGCCGGCATTTCAAATTGCAATCGCGGCTATTTTTAGTTAACCAAAGTCATTATCGAAGGCAAGACAGGGAGTCAACCATGAGCACAGGTTCTAGCAGTTTAAGTGGCAACGGCAACAAGCCAATTGTCGAACAGGCGATTTCCGCGGACAGCGAAGTCGGCTCGGCAGTGTCCGGCAAGATTGCGCCGCCGCCGGGGGAGTCAAAGAAAGCCGACTTTGTTTCGGATCAGGAAGTGCGCTGGTGTCCGGGCTGCGGCGACTATGCCATCCTTAACAACGTGCAAAAGGTGATGCCCGAACTTGGCATCCCGCGCGAGAAAATAGTGTTCGTTTCCGGCATCGGCTGCTCATCGCGCTTTCCCTACTACATGAACACCTATGGCTTTCACGGCATTCACGGACGGGCCCCGGCCATTGCCACCGGAATAAAGTGTGCCAATCCGGAATTGAGTGTGTGGGTCGTTACCGGCGATGGTGACGCGTTGTCCATTGGTGGCAATCACTTCATTCATGCCATTCGTCGCAATCTGGACATCAACTACATACTCTTCAATAACCGTATTTATGGTTTGACCAAAGGCCAGTACAGTCCGACTTCCGAATTTGGCAAAAAGACGAAATCAGCTCCGATGGGAACGATTGACTATCCCATCAATCCGCTTTCGCTGGCGATCGCCAGTGAGGCTACCTTTGTCGCCCGTTCCATCGATATCGATGTGCGGCATCTGGGGACGGTAGTTGAGGCGGGTGCCCGGCACAAGGGCATCTCGTTTATCGAGGTTTACCAGAACTGTAACATCTTCAATGATCACGCCTTTGATTCTTTCGCCGATCGCAGCGTGCGTTCGGACAAGGTGCTTTATCTGGAAGACGGCAAACCGATGATCTTCGGCAAGGACCGAAATAAAGGCATCCGCATGAAAGGCGCGCATCCGGAAGTTGTGACGATTGGTGAAAATGGAATTACTGAAGCCGACCTGCTGGTTCATCACGTGAACCTCGCGGATCCATCCGTGGCCTTCATGCTTGCCCGAATGGAGCAGCCCGAATTCCCACAGCCGGTGGGTATCTTCCGCGCCGTTGAGCGGGACACTTACGAGGACATGCTGGTCCATCAGATTGATGCCGCCATTGCCAAGTCCGGTCCCGGCAGTTTGGAGAAACTAATCAACAGCGGCGACACCTGGGTGGTTGATTAAGCAACGGGCGAACGCCGCAGGCGTGAGATAGAAAGGCCCAGCTTAAGCGCGCTGCGCGCTATACCCTGGGCTTCAGATTAAGATTGCGATTTGCCCTGAAGGGGCGACATGACTCCCGGTTCAACGGAGCTTTATGTCGCCCCTGCAGGGCTTTTTGTGGCCTCTAGCCGGGGGTTTCCTTCTTTGAACCCCCCGGGCTACTTGCTCACGCCCTCACCGTGAATGCGTTCACGGCGTGATCAATTGGACCGTCACCGTATTGAGCAACGGGTTGTAAGTTAACTGGAAAACCAGACCAGTAACCGAGTTCGTTGCTGTGCTGCCTGCAGGAGCAGAAGCGCTGTTGCCTTCCGGCTGCGCGCCATTACCTGCAAGCGAAGAGCTGTTGGAAACCCGGCTTGCGCTGGTGCTTTGGCGGGCCAGATTGCCGCTGACCCTGAAGGTCACGGTGAAGGCTTCGTTTCTCGCGTTGTTGAAGCGCAGGTTTCGAGCCGCCGACACCTCATTCGCGCTCAGGACGTTATCGGCGCCGAGCTTCGTACTGTAATCCCACAAAGCGCCCACTCCGGTCTGGTCGTTGTCGGCATTGGCGACGGTCACTGTCCCACTCGCCGAAGTGATACTCGCCAGCTCCAGACGCAGCGGCGAGAAGATCGTCTGCGACGACGCATTCCTCAAACTGAGATCGTAAGAGCTGACTCCCAGTGATGAGCGGGGGTTGGCCGTAATCAAGCTTACCAGTGAAGTCACCTGGGTCTCGATTGTGGCCGCGATGGTGAACGGAACTGAAACCACTGGCGACGGATTGCGGCCGTTGCCGCGTTGTCGAACGTAGGCAGTATGCGCACCTGCTACCATATCCGCACCGCTTAGTTGCAGCGACCAGCTGTTATCGTTGACGGCATCAGCAGCCATAGTTACCAAGCGGGGCGTGCTGAAGTTGGCATCGTCGAGCGAAACCTCGACCACACCGTCAAGTTGCGCGCCGCCCTGGCCCACGACATAAGTTGAAGCGCCGCTGGCGTCCACCTTTATAGGAAGGCTGCTGGGATTTGCCGTGCCCGAAGTCATCGGCATTAGGATTCCGCGTTCTGAGAAAGCGTAACCAGTGACGCTTGTGAAGCGGGCGCCGTCGGCCGGATTTCCAATCAACGAGCGCGGAATCGTCATGCTGATCGTTCCCGGCGCGGTGTTGGTCACCTGACCCTGAACTGACAATGAATTTACCAGGTCGGGATCGTAGGTGATGTACTTCTTGGCAGTGGCAGAGCTGATCGCTCCCAGGCCACCGGTCAGAAAGCGCGTCTGGCTACCGCGCACTTCGGCGCCGACCCAGTACACGTTATTGCCGGCATGCAACTGAGTGAGATAGAGCACGCCATCGCCTCCGGACAGCACGGGAGCTGCGGCGAGGGCGGTGGTCGTTAAATCCCCAATTTGCATGTTCACGGTGATCGAGTTGGGGTTATCGCTCAAAGAGACTGACTTGACGTCCAGCGCCGGTATGTTGCTGCCGATCGTGGCGCCGTGATCCGGGAAGCGCGCGTCGCCGCTTTCGTCATTATCAAAGTTCAGCGGCGTCAGCGTGTGTGTGCCACTCAGTGTCAACGAGTCAGTCCTGATGGTGGCATTGGCCGCGGGTTGGGTAATGGTCACCGTACCACCGCTTTCGGGCAGCGAGCCGACCGAGGTAAACAGGCTGGCTCCTCCGGTCTGTTTCGCTACCATTACGTAGGGTGCCGGCAGTTGGTTGGTACTGTCGTTGTAGGTAATGAAGGCCGCGCCCTGAGAATCGATGTCAATTGACGGGAACTCGGCGAAGCTGCGATCGCGCGGTGTGCCTGTCAGGCTGTCGATATCACAGTTAAGACCGTCGAGGCAGATCTCACCGGTGTGAATTGTATTCTCATTCACCTTGTTGACCGCGAAAGCGGGGTTGGTAGCGAGGGCATCGAGCGACTGAGCCATATGAATGTCCCACATACTGGACGCGTTGTTACCTCCGGGAGTGCGGTACCAAACAACATCGACCCGTCCGGGATCGCCCGCGACTATCCAGGGCATCACGTTGGTTCCACTGAGCGAGACGGGGCTGACCCGAACGGGAGCGGACCAGGTCTGGCCGCGATCGGTGGATGTAGCCATGGAGATTTTCGAACCGTCAGACCAGACGACGTAGAGATTGCCGGCCCTATCGATACTGAGGACCGGGAAGACAGTATTGACACTGCCGCCGGGTGTGCCGATGGTCAGGTTGTTAATCAGGTACGGCGAACCGTCGTTGAAATCGGTAATACGCAGGACCTTCAAGGTGCTGCCGGTGTAATAGAGTTGATAGAGAAGAATCGCATCTCTCGTATTTCCATTGACGACCACTGGTCGTCTCTGTTTGTCGACCTGCAACGGACCTGATTGGTCAACTGTGCCGATAATCTGGGCGTGCCAGGTCCGGCCGGCATCAGTTGTCTTGGAAAGATGAAAGTTTCCTCCCGAACTCACCAGCAGATTGCGGACGGTCATGTAGGCAATGCCGTCACCAAAAGCCGCGACCCATTGGCGATCGTCCTGGGCGCCAGTGCGATCCTCGCCTGACCCTACACACGTCAGCATGTTGTTTTGCGCCGGCGGGAATGTGTTGCCCCCGTCCTCGGAAACTGCCACGGTCACGCAAGCCGCCGAGAGATCCGAATAATAGAGCCGGTTCTGGTCGTCAAAGTCCTGATGCGTGTCGCCCCCACCAGGTCCGACGACACCGTCGCGCACGATCGGCGTACCGAGCGGGATGAACGTGCGCCCATGATCGGTTGATTTCCAAATTAAACTGACGGTCGTGCTGAAGCCAAAAGGCGACGACACGAACACGTTGTCCTGCCTGTCAACGCGGAGGAAAGGCTCACCGGCAACCGCCGAGAAGTCAGTCAGTGTGTTGTGATTGAAAGTTGCCGGCGGCGGCGTTGGTCCCGGCGTCGGTGTTGGCGTCGGTGTTGGCGTCGGCGTAGGTGTCGGGGTTGGCGTCGGCGTTGGCGTGGGTGTCGGCGTCGGAGTCGGAGTCGGCGTTGCGTCCGGATCCTCAACCTCGACGATGAAACGCGCCGTATTCGAGCTCACCTTGCCGCGAGAATCCCTGACGACCAGTAAGACTGGATATTCGCCCTCCTCCGTGAATGTGTGGCTGATGGTCGCTGAAGCCTGGACGATATCGTCACTTCCATCAGCGAAGTTAAAGGTGTAGCTGGCGATAGTATCGATGCTGTCAGCGTCTGAAGAGGCGCTGCCGGTAAAGTTCACCGTCAACGGTTTGTCGCCGTGGTCTACGTCAGCCGTCAACCGCGCAAGCGGCGCCGTATTCGGCAGGCACAAGTTGGCAGGACGCAGAGTGTAGCTCCCGCCTCCGGTGCTGTCGGGAATGGTTTCATTGGTGCCGCCCGTACCCGGTAGAGCGGAAGGCACAGTGGCCCGCACACTGGCGAGCATGCCCGTGATTGCATCCCCCGGATTGGGATTATTGATGAGCGACTTGGAAATAACCAAGGTAATGTTACCGTCGGCGCTGGCGTTACTCGCCGAATCGAGCGTGCCTTTAGTGGTGAAGACACGGGCAGCATTCTGCGGCACGCTGGTCACTCCCCAGGTAAAGGTCGGCGCTGCGCCATCACTCGTGACCATGGAAACGAAGTAGTCTTCGGAAGGACCGCCGCTAAAGTCGGTCGGTGGCGTTTGCAGTACTCCTCCTTTCGTTACTCCGAACCGAACCGCCCAGCGCCAGCCCGGTGGAACGGTCTGAAGACTTGCAACCTTGATATTAAAGGCGAGTTTGCCTCCCAGGTTTTGTGGCTCGGCCAGCGAAACTGAAGTGATGTCATGAAACGGCTGACCATTTGAGGCATCGCCGGCAGGATCAGTGATCGCCGTGACGCCTGGCAACTGGCAGGCGCCGGTTGCCTCTCGGCGTGGTTCAACTACCAGCGAAACGGTATTGCTGGGTTGGCCCTCACCCAGGGCATTCACGGCAGTTACTTTGTAAATGTAACTTGCCACGGCCGGATCGCCGTAGCGATCGTTGAAACTCCTGGCGCTTCCCGTTGTGTGTCCTATCAGGACTTCGTTACCGGCTGTCGTGCCCCGATATATCTTGTAAGCGGTGATTGCAGCCCCGCCGTTGTCCGGAGCGTTCCAACTCAGATACGAAGCCATATCGTCACGGAACCCGGTAAGGTATGGGCGCTTTGGCAGAATCGGTTCAGCAATATCAAAGGCGGCCAGCAATCCCTTGCCGCCGGACTGGCGAGCGATTGACGCCTTGGCGCTATAAGTATTGGCGCCTCCCGTTTCGCAGCCGTCGATACAACCATCGGCATACGCGAAGAGCACCCGTCCCCTTTCATCCATGGTGGCGTCGTTGAAGTCCAGCAGGTTGCGACAGGCATTGTTGCCGCCGCCATTCCAGATGCAGGCTTCGCGTTGCACTGGGCCATTGGGCGTGGCATTCACAGTGGCCCAGGTTTGGCCGCCATCGTACGTATGGGCCACAAAGCCGTACCAGATTCCCTTGAAAGTGGCCGCCTGGTGATCTCCGCTCATGGTGGTGCCCAGAAACGCGATCGCCGCCCGATCTGAATCGCCGGCTACTGCTTGAGCAAAGACTGCATTATTGATTCCCAGACTGGCGCCCAGATCGAAGGGCGTGCTCCAGGTTAGACCGCGATCCTTGCTGACGACCACGTAAGCGTGATTGTCGGAAGAGGAGGCCGTCGGCTTTCCGGTGTAGCCAACATAGATCGTATTGGAAGTGGCCGGGGGCACCGGTGGGGCGTTACTAACAGCCACTGAAGGATCGAGAATTCCCGATGGCGAAATGCTGCCCGGGATCTGCCGCAGCGTCCAGGTGGTGCCTGCATCGGTGGAAACAGCGACGGCCTGCCTGCCGCCACACTGCGCGTTGGGAAGATAGACGGTGCCGTCCGGTGCAACCTTCACGTGCCCGTGGATCAGTTGGCTGCATCCGCCGGGAAGCGGCGCTCCGGGATAGACCGGCATCGGCCTGCCGAAGTTCAGCCCGCCATCGTCACTGCGCGAGCACATGGCCACCGAAGTTGCCACTAAGACGTTGCCCATTTGTCCACAGTAGTAAACCGCAGAGCCTTTGTTGACATCATTGGCTAAAGCTGACAGCGCTGCCGGATAAGGACCCGCTCCTACCGTCTGGTGGTCGTTGCTGCCGTCAGGCAGATTGAGCTGACCCTGCGTCCAGCTACTGCCGTCGTTATCGGTAAAGGCCATCAAGCTGTTGGCGCCGACAAGCAAAGCGCCCCCAACACTGACGCTATTTAGTTGCGAGACGAAAGTGCGGTTGGTTCGCTGATCGGTGAAGAGAATGGGATCCAGCGATCTCGTCCTCGTAGTAATGAAGGAGACGTCCTGCCAACTTGCCGGGCCGGCTTCGGGAACGGATCCCAGCGGCAGGATGTTTTCCGGGAAAGTGACCTGCAGCGTTTGCAAGCCGGCTATGTACATCGCGCGTTTGCTGCTGACGTTGTAGCCAATCGAAGGCTCACCGGAGTTTTCCCCGACGGCCGCCCCCGGCGAAAAGTTCTGGTAACGAGGACCCCCGGGTAAGCCGGGTGTGGGAGTCGCGGTTGGCGACGGTGTTGGCGTGGGCGATGCGCTCGGCGAACCAGTGTTATCGGCCGTGAACGTACCCGTATAGGTGAAGGGTGCACTCTGCGGCACTCCCTGCGTATTGGGCGTTTGGCAGATCTGCACTTGATATTCGCCGGCCGGCACACCACCACTCGGCTCATAGAGCAGGAACTCGCAGCAGGTCCCCGTATCTTCAGTGGTAATGAATTGTGGATTCGGATCGGAACCAAACAACAAGGTTACGCTGATATCGTTGGCCGGAACTGTAGCGTTAACCTGAACCACAATTCGGGTTTTGCCGGGGCCGACTACAAAATGATGCTTCTGCGATGAACACTCATAGGTGTGCGGGTCATAGGTGCCCTGGAAGGTCACTATTCCGTCGGCCGGCGTTCCCGTCGGCGTGGGAGTAGGTGAAGACGAGGGCGACGGGCTTGGGGTAGCTGTCGGTGTAGGCGTTGGCGCATTACAAGAATCGGCAGCTGCAAACATTCGCCGGCCGGTTAACTGGCGTGCGATCGCTCCCTTTGCGGAAAGCGTGTTTGTGCCGCCGGTAACACAGCCGCCGATGCAGCCGTCGTCGTATCCAACCAGGACCCGACCCTGTTTGTCGATGGTGGCGTCAAAAAAGTCGAGCAGATTACGACAATCACCATCACCGCAAATGCCGCCACGCTGAATGGGATCACCGGGAGTGGCATTGACCGTGGTCCAGGTCAGGCCGCCATCGTAGGTGGTGGCGATGAACAGATACCAGACTCCCGAAAAGGTCGGCTGATCAAAGTCCGGGCCCCCGGTGGTCGTTCCGTAAAAGGCGAATGCCGCGCGGTCAGGATCACCGGCGACGACGGCCGGAAAGACGGTGTTCTGCACGCCCATCCAGGCGCCGACGTCGCGGTCGTTGATCCAGGTCAGTCCTTTGTCCCGGGAAACGGCGATCCGAGCATGCCCGTCGTTGGCCACGTAGCCGAAATAAAGCGTCCCATCAGTAGCAATACCCACTGAGGGATCGCTCTTGGCAGAGATTCCATTGCCCGTCGAAGTTGTTACCTGGCGAATCTGCCAGGTCGCGCCGTTATTTTCCGACGCAATAACCGACTGCCTGCTGTTTTCATGGAACGGCAAGCTGCCGCCGCAGCCTTTGTCGGGAACATAAGCTGTGCCATCGGGCGCAACCTTGATGTGACCGTGCAGCCCGGCGCAATCCGCCACCGAAAAAATTGGCACCGCTGGACCAAAAGTTCGCCCACCGTCAAGGCTCAGGGCACAATTGGCGTCTGCAACATCCTGCGCGCAATACCAAACACCGTTTCGGTAAGCGCCGGTGACGGGATTGCCATTGAGTGGGGGCGCCAATGGACCACCGCCAAGCGTTTGGTGGTCCACACCGGAATTGATTCCCGAACCAACGCTCGGTTGGAAGCTGCGACCATCGTTGTCCGTGTACTCCATGGTGGACTGCTTCGTCCCACCCAGAAGTTGCGAGACAAAGGTACGGCCTGTTTCGCGATCGGTGAACAGAATGGGATCGCCCAGCACGCGAAAGATTGAGGCGAAAGTGAGTGGTGCTTCTTCCCAGGTCGCCACTGGCGCGGCTGGATTGGTATCGTCGAATGTCACCCGCATGGCGGAGGGTACGTTGATCCCGCCGTAGGTCATTACGGTGCCGCCGTTAGGCGTGCCGTTGAATACGCTTTCAGTTCTCCAATTAACACCAATAGACGGCTCGCCCCAATCATCGGCCAGACCGGGAGGCGACATGTGAATCGAGAAGGTAGTCGTTGCACACTGGTCCGGGGTCGGTGTCGGACTCGGCGTTGACGTCGGTGATGGTGTGGGCGTCGGCGACATCGTCGGCGTCGGCGTCGGCGTGGGATTGGAATTATTAACGATCCGGAAACTTGAGGCCGTGCCGGTAGCGTCGTAATGCACCAATAAGGCGGCGCCGCTATCGCTGTGTACCGGCACCACCTGAATTAAAAGTTCACCACTAACCACGCCATTGACGGGCACAGTGCTGGTGAACAATGTTGGCGTGGGTCCGACCGTGTCGAGCGTTACAGTCGCCCTTCCGATGAGATGTTGCAGCTGGACGCGGCTCGGCACGTAATCAGGATCGGCGAACACGCTGATCTGCACGTCCTCGCCGAGGAGTGTTGTTTCTGCGTTAGGCGTGCTCCAGTAAAGACTCAGCTCAAGGTTGCCGTTGACTGCCCCGGAGTAACCATTGCGCCAATACGCAGCCAGTGTGTTGCCGACGTAATCGGGATTAGCGCGCTGCGACGTCAACTGGATAATGGAGTTGGATCCGGTTGGGGCAGTAGTGTTCCAGGTGGCGGTGCCGCGATTGGTCGCATCCGCGAAGGTGAGCGCTTTGTTTGCCTGGTCCTGAGTGGTGCCGTGGAAATAGTAAGTTGGATTAGTGTCAGTCGGTACCGCCAACATCAATCCCGATCCCCGCATCGCCTTCGAGTTCGAACCAGCCAGCAGGGCGGCGACACTCGCCATGAGAAGAAACGCAATGATAAGAATCGGTCTGAATCGCACGATAGTGGAAACCAGACTGGCATTTGATTGTTTCCTGAACATTTTCGAATCTCCTCTTTACTGGCTGAGTGGCAAAGTTTTTGACTACGAAACTCGGTAGTAAACGCGCTAAGAATATGGGCCAGGCAGACGCGCTACCTGGCCCGGCACAAAACCTTCAATTCAGGCTGACGGTGTTGGTCAGTGGATTAGCAGTGAATTGCAGAGGTTGGAGTAAGCTGCTCCCCTGGATAGTCGGCAATTGTGCCGTGCCGCCACTGCTGCCGGGCGGGGCCATTCCCGCCGGGAAGTATTGTTTGCTTGAAATGTTGACCTGCGTGGGACCGTTAACATACCCGACCACGCGATAGATATAAGTCTGGCCCGGAGTGATTGCAGCGGTCACAAACTCTCTTGGTCCCAGGTTGCCGGAAGTAGAGAGCACATGACCCTGCGTATCGCGCAACTGCAGGTCGAGATCCGGCAAGGCTCCCGCGGACACCGGGAATGTATCCATCGCGCCATCCACACCAAACGAGTTGGCTTTGGCGACGAACGGAATATCGACGTAGTCCACACCGTTGGCGCGCGTAAGCCCAGCTGTGCCGACCACTACAATGCCGGACAGGACCTCGGTCTGGCTGGTAAAGCGTTGGTCTGCGGGTGGCAGACCGACACCGGCGCCGTCACCTGGTTGGCTGCCGTTAACCGGCACTGGCGCTGTGCGTACGCGAGCGGTCACCACAGCCGTGTAAGTAAATAAGTGGGACTGCGGGTCGCTGAACTTCAGGTGGCGAGCCAGCGAAGTGGCGCCGCTGCCCAGCGATTGGTTGTAGACGAAGGTGGCGGGATTTGTCTGACCGTCGCCGCCGTTGTCGGCATTGATTACTCTGACAGTCGGATCCGAGATGCTGACGATTTTGAAAGTAATCGGACCATAAGCGATGCCATCGGGCGACGAGATGCCGTTGTTCCTCAGGGTCTGATCGAATTCAAATACGCCACCGGCGATGGTTGGATTGGCAATGGTCGCTCTGGTGGTGGACGTTATGTCCTGTGATTGGGAATTGACCGCAGTGCCGGCGCTCAAGTCCGAAATGCCCACCTGTCGATTGGCGTTCAGTGAGAGGGCCCGGACGGCATATTCCGTGTTCAGCAGCGCATTGGACCCGGCGGCATCGGCGGTCGCACTGATGCCGGCTGGACCGAAGAACTCGAAAATCGCTCCCTTGTCTTCGTAACTGGTGTTGGCTCCAACTACATAAGTGAGGTGGCTCCACCCATTGGTCGAACCGTCTCCGTCCAGGTAGGTGTGCAGCGGCGCGCCGGCAAACTGACGTTGGCCCGCTGTCCCCACTTTGCGTTTGAAAACCTCGTAAGCAAACGCGCCCGTGATTGGCTGCCAGGAAACCCGCAGTGATTTCGTTGAAGCGGGTTCCACGCTGACTCCCTGTGGCGCGCCCGTGTGATCCTGATCTACAGCAAACTGCGGTACGCGCGTCGAGATTGTCTGCCGGCCGCCGATCACCGAGTCGGAGTTGATGCCCAGCTCGTGCGAAGCAAAGACCTGCCAGATGAGTGCTTCATGCTGGCCCGGGGCGTCGAGGTTTGATGGATCGGATGAATACAGAATGCGATCGGCCTCGATCACGGCGTCGCGAAACTTGACGAAGGTATCGGGCGCTGTCAGCCCGAGCAGGTAGAGCGAACCGAGGTGCAGACGCTCCCAGGTTTCCCGACCCTGGGAAATCTGCCGCGTCGGCCGGCCATCAAGAAATGCCGGACGCACAAATCTCAATTGCGGCTCGGCCGCTTTCATTAGATTACGCAAGTCCCACATTGTTGAGACATAGATCTCGCCGTCGCGATGCACTTCGAAGGCATTACCGCCGCGAGTGCCTAACTGTGAATACTTGAGCGTGGAATGGACCGAGCGTATCCATGCCAGCCGGTCGGGATCGCCACCGGTGTCCGCGGCAAAAATCTGGCCATCGCGAACGGCCTGGCGCACTTTTGCGCCCTGCACTACATACTCGCCGATTGCCTCCGCGTCAGTTATTGTGTAAGCCCAGAGGTCAGCTTGTGCTTCGTTCAGCGCACCGCCCTCAGAGCCTTCCAAACCGGCAATCGGTGTCGAAATAGAGTGGGTGCCCTCGTGGTAGACGACCGCGCCGTCCTTGCCCAGATCGTTAAAGAGATAACCATGACCATAGACTGTGGGATTCACGATCACCGTTTGAGGTCCGGCAGGCGTGTCAACGGTTTCGCTGGCCGGTACGGAAAAAGCATTGTCGAGGCCGAGGAGTGAACGCAGCGCGTTATCAGGGCTCGACGTATCCAGGTCGCCGCCCGTCACACCGGCGCCGCCATCGCCGGGAAAATGTGGCAGACCGACGAGTGGCCTGTCGCTGTTTGGAAAGCTGTCGGGGAAATCCCCCTGGCCAATGCGGTTATGTACCGTGTCGTCGCGACGATGCAAGTCGGTCATGTATTCAAGGAGATAGTTGATAAAGAAGAAGATATTCACATCGTCGAGGTGTTCGGCGGGTTCGGCCAAATCGTCCGCTTCGTTGGGCTGCGCTTCGAGTGGGGCATTGTTCTGGCGGAAGTGCCACGTGCCCAGGGCCGCCTGCGGAAAAGGCTGTTGCGTGGCCAGAACATTCTTGACCAACGCGTGTGGACCGGACATCAAGCCGGCAACGCCGGTGGCGTTCGTGCCCTCATTGAAGCCGCGCAGACTAACGTTAAGCAGCCCTTCCGGCTGTCCATTGGCATCGAGCCTTAGCTGGCCGGTGTCGGGATTTGCCATTACCGGGTGATTGGGATAGATGTCAGCCGTGTACGGCAAAGGATTTTGGGCCAGTACCTTGTTCTCGCGGTACAGCACCCGGCCATCGCCGGCATCAATCTGCGAGATGAACAGGCCAAACGGATTCCGTGACCAGGTAATTACATTCCAGGCCAGCTTGTAACCTTCGGCGGTCGGATAAATATTGAGCCGTGGCGCGCGCAGGACCGGCGTGATCTCCTGTTCGAGCGCGTCAAATGCCGGCGCGACCAGCTGCTGCGTGGCGCTCGATTGAACGGCCGCGTAGCGGGCCAGATCCGCCTGCGCACTGGCCGCCGCGCCAGCAGCGGTCAGCGAAGCGACCGAAGCGACATTGGGAGAACGGAAGGTCGAACCAAAGACCATCCGGATTTCCTTGTTGGCGCTCATGACGAATCCGAGGCCGCCGTTTACCACTTCCACCGAGCCTACCTGTTGTTTGAACTTGACCAGGTAGCCACCCAGCGCCTCTTTTTGATCGGTCAGCACCAGCATGCCCGGATCGATACCAAACAACGTCGAGTTCGCGGCGACAAACGATCGGGCCACGTTCTCGGGCGTGTCATTCGACGGCGCAGTGTGAAAGCCCATCATCACATCCGGTGAGCCGGCAAAAGGGTTCCACCTGATTGTCGTTTGGCTGCCGTAGTTGGTTTTGAATTGCTCAATCGCCGACAGTTGCACTGAGGTCGCCTGTCGCAGACCTGCGGCCGTCGCATTTACGTCAACATTCGGTACCAGGCGGTTATTGGGATCTAAGCCGGGCGCACCATTGGCCCCCTGTGAATGGAATGGCGGGAACAGCATTGCTCCGCCAAGCGCCGCCAGCAATAAGAAAACCAGGAATTTGGGATAATGACTTTTCACTTGCTTTGTCTCCTTCAGAAGTTCTCAGAAACCGACCTGCCGTTTGTTGATGGAACAGCGAGGGGGAAACTGCGTGAGCCGGGCGAATAGAGTTCAATCGCCTGGCTCACGCGCCCACAACTACCTCAAGCTAATAATTTGCGTTGTGACAGTGTTGGTTAGTGGATTGGCCGTGAAGCGCAATACAGCCGTGACTTGATTTAAGAGGACTCCCGTATTGCCGGCGGCAGACTGTCCACTGGCCGGGGCCGGCGGTGGGTTACCAGAGCCGCCGCTGCCCGCATCACCCGTCGACACATATGCGGTTACTACCGCGTCGAAGTTGAATAACTCAGACGCGCTGTCCTGGAAACGGAAAGTGCGAGTGCCGCTAACCTCTGCGGGCGTGAACAACTGGTCGGCGCCGAGCTTTTGTGAATAACCGAAGAGCGCGGCATTGGCTGGAGACTTGCCATCCCTGCCGTTGTCGGCGTTGATGACCTTCACGGTCCCTGAAGCCGAACTGATACCGACGACATTCAGATCCACAAAAGGCACGTAAGTCTGGGCCGCGTTGTTGGTCATTGACAGGTCGAGTTGGAAGACCCCACCGGTCAAAGAAACATTCGAGATGGCGCGGTTCACCAGGCTCGTAATGTCTACTTTGGAGCGCCGGTCGACCAGCACGCTCACGGCGTTACCGGGATTGGTGACATAGGCACCAATCTGTCCGGCATGTATTCCCCGCAAGCGGAACGAATGAGTTCCGTTCCCCAGATTACCGGCCGCAAAACTGTTGACGCCGGGCCCGGGTTGGGCCAGCAGTTCCCAATCGCCGCCATTCAGGGAATGCTCAATTTCGAACGATTGCTCGCCACCAAAAGGCGTCCAGTTAAGCGTTACCGACCCGTCGAAATCGACCTGATTGCCCGAGGCGTCCACAAAATCTCCCACGAATGACTGCGCCGTCGGCGCTGCTGGTCCCTTGGAGAGCGTGGTGGTGATAGTCACGTCCGTGGCAACATTTGTGAAGCCAACCAGACGGTGCTTGTAGGTCCCGCCGCGGTTCACTGTCAGGCTGACAAACTCTGATGCTCCGGCTGGTCCACCCGAGCTGGCGATGACGTGGCCATCGGGATCGAGCAGTTGGTAGTCGATATCTTCAACCTGTCCGGTGGGCCGATTGAACCACTCAGTTAGGGCCTCAATGCGGTAGGTCGAAGCACTGACTTCGAAGGGCACGTCTACGTAGGTAACGCCCGCAACCAGATTCGACCCCTGATCGCCTGCCGTCACCGTGGCTGTCTGGGTCAGCGTCTGGACGATCGGCTGGGCCGGTAAGCTTGGACCAGGTTTGAAATAAAACGGCATACGCAGTGATTCATTATTGTCAGCACGCCTGGCCGTCACGTACCACTGCATCTGAATATTTTCAAACGTGATCTGGGTGCCGTTTATTTTGGCCGCCATCACATCGCGAATCAGATCGCCATCAAAAGTGGCGTTGACCGTAAAGGTCACCGAGCCGTTCGCAGGCACGTTGACGCTGGACTGTGACAACGAGACATTGATTCCGGCGAGTTGCAGATCGCGATTGTTGGCGACGTTCAGGTTGTAAGTACCGCCTTCGCCGGTCAAATCGCGTACCGTCACCGTGACTGGCGCGGTGTAACTGATCCGGTTATTGACCACCGGCACTTCGCCGAATGAATAGCTGCCCAGGATGCCAGGCTTATCGATACCGTCGCCGGTAACGCCCATCATGGCCTTGGCGTTGACTGCGTGATACACATCGATCAAGCCGCCGCCCTGGGAAATTATCGAATCGGCAGTCAGGCCGTCGACCTTGGCCCCGCCCGTGTTGTCGCGCATGTTCGTAGCGGTATTGATTAGCACAGTGCGCACTACGTCGGACTTCCAGCCAAGATGAGCTTGTTTGATCAACGCCACCGCCCCCGCAGTATGTGGCGTAGCCATCGAAGTACCATCGATACGGATGTAGTTAGGTGATGTCGGTGAAGCCACGACGGCGAGCGCGCCCAGGACTGAGGCCGGAGGACAGGCTGCGAGCACCTGCACACCGGGCGCCGAGATGTCCGGCTTGATTTGTCCAAGTCCTCGTACCGGACCCCGCGAACTGAAGCTGGCCATTTCTCCCATGAACACGTCACTGAATACCGGATTCATGCGGACCGGGAGTTCGGAAACAGCGCCGTTGGCGGGATCGACGCTGTTGTTGTCGGTTGACGAAAGCGCATCGGAAAGGACTTTGAAATCCGCGGGCGCAATCGTGGCTGCTGGGATGAGGGTTCTGACACCGTTGACCGCGCCGCGGCTGTCCGACTTGATTACGGCCACCGCGCCGGCGTTTTGGGCCTGGGCGACGATATCGAAATTAGTGGCGCCAGTAACTGTTTTTACCAGCGCAATGCGACCGTTGACACTGGCAGGCCAGGTCACAGTCGGGTTGTTGACGAACACATAGCGTTGCGCGATTGCGGCGGCGGGCAGATTGGCACTGCCGGACATCGCGAACAATTTAAGACGAGTGTTGCCGGCGACGGTCGGGAAGTTGTTTGCCGGGGTCACCGCACCCAATCGCGTCGGGCTTACCGCGCTTGCCTGCAGTAAGTCTGACGACCAAACTGAGCCCGCGCTGCCCGGATGCGTAGTAGCGCCTACCGAGATAACGTGGACGCCTGCTGCCGGTGATCCGGTTGTGCCTTCGCCGGGGCCGGAGTTACCGGAGGCCGCGACTACTACGGTGCCTGTCAGGGCAGCATTGCTGGCGGCCACAGCGGTCGGATTGTCCGGCCCGCCCGATCCACCGAGACTCATGTTGATAACCTTCGCGATCGGCTTAGGGAAAAGAGCACTGGCGGGATTTGGCCCGCTCTGGACTGTTGGGAGGGTGAATGGCGATACCGAATCTTCAATCGCCATGATGATGTTGGCGGAATCGCAACCGCCGATCGGTTGTACCTGACTGACAGTCGACTGAATGTCGCTGCAAACCTTGTACGACATCAATTTGGCCTGCGGAGCGACACCGTGCAGTTGTACGCCATCCAAAGTCTGCGCCAGGTATCCGGCCACCGTGGAAGCGACGTGAGTGCCATGGCCAAAGCCATCTTCAACGGCCAGGTCAGTCAAGGGCAGGTAGTAAATAACTTTTCTGTTGGTGTGGTCCTGCGTCGGTCCCGGCGGCAGCACTGCGAGCCGGGGCGGGGTTGGATCACCGCCAAACATCGGGTGCGTCCAATCGATTCCAGTATCGATAATGGCGACATTGATCCCCTGACCTTCATAGCCATCGAGACGGGTGGTATCGAACTGCGAGACTTCCTGTTGATCGCCGTACACCTGCGGAGCGCGAATGTAATTGACGCTATTGTTGAGAGCAGTGGTAAGCATCTCGTCCGGCGAAACACTTTTCACCTGAGCCATAGCCTTGAGGCTATCGACCGCCGACGCAGGCACAGTCAGAACCAGGCCGTTTAGGACCAACGTGTAACGGAGTGGAATCGTGGCGGCAATATTGCCGTCATAGCCCCTGATGTCGCGGGTGACGAGCGCGTAATTAAGGCCACTCGCTGCAAGCGCATTGAGGAAACTGTCTTGCCTAACGCTTAACTGATTGCGATAGGCCTGGAGTTGCTCGGTAGATACTGTCCCACCAGACTTTTCGGTGCGGGCCTGATAGACAGCCGCGGGGTCATCGCGCAGTTGCACGATAACGGTTACAGTTCCACCGGCGGTGGCACGCGAAGTGAACATGGGAATGGCCAACAGGCAGGCGACTACGGCGCCCAGCGCTGCGAACTCTATTATTCGACGCATCTTTAATTTCTCCTCAATTTTCAGGTTGGCGCTCTGGCGGTTCATTTGTTAGTTAATCCTCCCGGGATACGGCGCTGGGTTTTGCTGTGGGTGCACAATAAAAAGGGACGGTTGAGTAATCCTTGAGGAAAACTTGAGTCAGCTTGAAGGTTGGCGCTAGGCGAAAAGGGGAAAGAATAGTAATGCAGGCGAATCGCCCGGCTTTTCGACGTTTTTCTCAGGCGGGCGGCAGGTTGAGAAAAAAATTTTTTTCGCGCCAGGGTTACCAGGCGTAGTCCAGGGTTTCAGTAATGAAACCGCCGCCCTTGATCGTAGGCGTCCCGCGTTCGTTTTTTGTTTTGCTGTGGGTTTAACCCAGGCGTACAATCATGGGTCTAAAGCTGATTGAGGTGAACACGCATGCATTGTCCTTCTTGTGGGCACGAAAACATTGAAGGGACGGACCGGTGTGACAACTGCATGACCAGTCTGCAGAAATTGGACGTTCCACAGCCAGAGGACGCGCGCGGGCTGGCGCGCTCAGTGATGGAAGACAATCTCAGCCTGCTTGAACCGGAGCAAGCAGTGGCGGTGGCGCCAGACACTCTAGCCTTGGACGTAGCCGGGAGGATGAAGTCGGCACGGTCCGGCTGCGCGCTGGTAATCGACGGTGACAAGCTGGTCGGGATTTTTACCGAACACGACATTCTGCACCGCCTGTTTGGAGAGGGCCCCAGCGCGAGGAATATTGCTGTCAGGGAATTGATGAGTCCCAACCCCGAGTCTTTGCGGGAAACAGATTCAGTAGCTGCTGCGCTCAGTAAAATGTCCCTCGGCCGCTATCGTCACATTCCCGTTGCCCGAGACGACGGCAGTTACACCGTCACCTCAATCAAGAGCGTTCTCAGATACATTGCCAGAGCGGACTGGTAGCCTCGAGACAAGTTGGGTTTGCTACTGGTTCATGTTTGAAGTTCCAGTTTTCCATCCAGTAATTTGGCAGCGAAACTGACCCTTACTTGCAATTCTGCGCCTTGCCCGGATAATGTGCAGTCCGTTCAAGTTCTCAAATTGTTTGGGGAATCTCTACGCTGCCATTTCCCTAAGGAACTGATTTCAATCGAGCAGGCCGAACTGAAGTGATGAAGAAAAGAGCTTTCCGCGTAGAACGAGATTTTGGACTAATCGTGGGCGGGGTCCTTTTGTTCCTCAGCGCCTGGTGGTTCTATCGCGGAAAATTTTCCCCCATCAGGGAAGTGACTTTGTCACTTGGCGTGCTGCTGGTGCTGTTCGGACTGGTCTTTCCCAGAGCCCTCGTCTGGCCCAATAAGGCATGGATGGCATTGGCAGAAGGCCTTTCCTTCGTAAGCACGCGGCTTATTCTCGCTTTTGTCTTTTTTGTTATAGTTTCGCCAATTGGAGTGGTCAAAAGAATGCTCGGTTGGGATCCGCTAAACCGTCGCGCAGCCCACAACGAGACGTATTGGAAGCCTTACCCCGAACGGCAACGTGATCCACGGCATTACGAAAAGATGTATTGAGGAGCCAATCATGTCAAAGGTGCAAGTTGTGAGCGAGCTGTGGGAGTTCATGAGGCAGAACAAAAAGTATTGGCTCGCTCCTATCGTGATTACGCTGGTTTTGGTTGGCGTACTGCTGGTTTTGGCGAAGGGCTCAGCCCTGGCCCCCTTCATCTACACTCTTTTTTAGATTGAGGGAAAATCCCGTTTGACCAGCATTCTTGGTATCTCTGCCTTCTATCATGATTCAGCGGCCTGCCTGGTTGTTGACGGCGAGATTGTAGCCGCCGCCCAGGAGGAACGCTTTACACGCCTCAAGCACGATCACAACTTTCCAGTCAACGCCGTCCGCTTCTGCCTGAAAGAGGCGGGCCTGACTGCGGCTGACCTTGACTTCATCGGCTTTTATGATAAGCCGCTCCTCAAGTTCGATCGACTGCTGGAAACCTATTTGGATTACGCGCCCCGTGGATTCAGCTCTTTCCTGAAAGCGATGCCCCTATGGCTTAAGGAGAAGCTGTGGATGCCCGATCTCATCCGCACGGAACTGGCTAAAACAAATGGCATTGAAGATGAAAGGTCGGCGAAAAAAGCAGGCCGGAAGTTGGCAGGCAAGCTCCTTTTTGGGGATCACCATGAGAGTCATGCGGCCAGCGCGTTTTATCCCTCGCCATTTGAAGAGGCCGCCATTCTGACCGTTGACGGCGTGGGCGAATGGGCCACCAGCTCGATGGGAATCGGCAAAGGCAGCGAGATTACGCTGCTGAAAGAATTGCGCTTTCCCGACAGCCTGGGGTTGCTTTATAGCGCCTTCACTTACTACACCGGTTTCAGAGTCAATAGCGGCGAATACAAAGTCATGGGTCTGGCGCCTTACGGCGAGCCTCGGTATGTATCATTGATTAAGGATCATCTCGCCGAAATTCGCGCCGACGGCAGTATTCGCATGAATCATGACTTCTTCAGCTACTCCCATGGTTTGCGCATGACTAACAGCGCCTTTGACAAACTTTTTGGCGGACCACCGCGCCGGCCGGAATCTCGCGTTACGCAAAAAGAGATGGACCTGGCCTGCAGCATTCAGGCTATCACAGAAGAAGTGATGCTTAAGATGGCCAACCATGTGCACAGGGAAACAGGGCTGAAGCGGCTGTGTCTGGCCGGAGGCGTGGCTCTGAACTGCGTCGCCAACGGTCGCATCCTGCGCGAAACCCCTTTTGAAGACCTTTGGATTCAACCAGCCGCCGGGGATGCAGGCGGCTCAGTGGGGATTGCGCTTGTGATCTGGCATCGTTATCTCGGCAAGCCACGGATGAGTCCGGAGAGCAGGAAAACCTGGGTTCCGCCCCGAGCAGCCAACGGGGCACTTGCTCCTTATGAGGATGGCATGAAGGGCTCGTTCCTGGGACCGCGCCATGAAGACAAGGAGATTGAGGATTTCCTCGACTCGCGAAACCTGCCCTATAGAAAATATTCGCGAGCGGAATTGCCCGGAGTAGTTGCAGACCTCCTGGCAGCGGAAAAAGTTGTCGGCCTGCACCAGGGACGAATGGAGTTTGGACCTCGGGCACTTGGCGGGCGCAGCATTATCGGCGATCCCCGCGCCGCAAAAATGCAATCCGTAATGAATCTGAAAATTAAGTATCGCGAAAGCTTCCGGCCTTTTGCCCCGAGCGTACTGCGCGAACATGTCTCAGAGTGGTTTGAGCTGGACACAGATAGCCCATACATGCAGCTGGTGGCAAGTGTCAGCGACCAGCGCCGGCGAAAAATGACCCCGGAAGAGGAAGCACTGTGGGGTATCGACAAGCTCAATGTTAAGCGCTCAGAAATACCGGCGGTAACTCACGTTGACTATTCTGCCCGCATCCAGACCGTTCGGCGCGAAACCAATCCTCTTTATTGGGAGATTATCGAAGCCTTTGGCAAGAAGACCGGATGCCCCGTTGTCGTCAACACCAGCTTCAACGTGCGTGGTGAACCCATTGTTTGCGCGCTCGAGGACAGTTATAAGTGCTTTATGAGAACCGAGATGGATGCACTGGTGTTGGAGACTTACGTGCTGGACAAAACAGAGCAGCCCGCCCTGGCCGAGAGCGCTGACTGGCGCAAATACTTCGCGCTTGATTGATGCACGATTTGATTTGAATTCATTTCTGATTGCGGATTGCTGAACGGGAAACTCTGGTCGAGCGCACCGTTACTGATGATTGCCACTATCGCAGCACCGACAAACAATCCTCCGAGAGTAGACGACCGCCGGCTACTTCTCTTTAAGCTGACTGCCATTTTCCTGGGCATGCTGCTGAGCTTCATCATTGCCGAGGCCGGACTCAGAATTCTGGAAAAGTCGCGACTTGGGGATCGGGCTCTGGGTGAAAAGTTCATCGATGACCCGCAATTGGGGGTCCGTTTAGCTCCCTACTCGCAAGGCCACGACGCAAACGGGTTCCGGAATGATCGAGTCCCGGAACGCGCGGACATTGTAGCTTTGGGTGACTCACAGACCTGGGGTGTCAATGTTCAAAGAGAGGATGCCTGGCCCCAGCAACTGGGCAAGACCTCAAACCAGCTGGTCTACAATATGGCGCTCGGGGGATATGGACCGGTGCAGTACCTGGCGTTGACCGAAAGAGCGTTAAGACTGTCGCCGAAAGTGATTGTTATCGGCCTTTATTTTGGTAACGACCTTTATGACGCCTACACCCTGACTTATACCAATAGTCTTTACGCGCCCTTGCGGAAAGCCAACCCTCCGGCAGAGCTGCTGCACAGTGATGTCCAGGAACGCGCTCAGGCACTTTGGGATGAGGAAAAAACATTTCACCAGCGGTTTGGCCGCACCAATCCCCGGGAATGGAGTTATTGGTTGCGTGAACACCTGGCTATCGGAAGACTGCTAAATCGTCAGGGCTGGTGGCCGGGGTCAAGCGATGTAGATTTTGAGATCGACAAGGCGTGGGCTAGGGCCCACCCGGATCATGCTTTCGCCTACGAAGGCCGGAACCCAACAGTTTTCACCTTTGCCTATAGACTGGTGGGGCTAGATCTTGACGATCCACATATAGCTGAGGGACTGCGCCTGACGAAGGACTTGCTCGTGCGAATCAATGATCTGGCACAGGCTCGCAGTTGCCGGGTGTTGGTGCTCTTGATTCCAACCAAAGAGACTGTTTACGCGGAGGGACTAAAGGAGCAGCTCAAACCGAGCGATAAGTATGCGAAACTGGTGACTATGGAAACAAGAGCTCGAGCGGAACTGGAATCAGTCTGCGCCAGGCACAACATCTGGTATGTTGATGCGCTGCCGTCTTTGAGTGCAGCAATCGAAGACGGCCAGCAGCTCTATCCATCATCTACAGAGAGTCATCCGAACGCGCGCGGTTACTCCGTGCTCGCAGCAGTGGTAAGGGACGAACTGGCGAGGTCCAAGAAATGAACTTTGGCCTTATGGGTGATACACGGACGCTTTCTCCGGTTACTCGGAGCTGTCGGACTACCTTATGGGAATTGTCTCCTGAGATTGCTTTCCCCGCGGACAAAGATTTCCACTACAGATGAAGATCAGCGTAGTCATTCCAGTTCGCAATGAAGAGCGATCAATTGGTAATTTGCTGCAAGCGCTGTTCGCCCAGTCGCTGCCCCCGGATGAGATCGTCATTACCGACGGCGGCTCAACGGACGCCACGGCGGCGATCATTCAGGATTATGTCAACCGGGGCGCGCCCGTGAGGCTGATTCGCACAACCAAAGCCTTGCCTGGTCGGGGCCGAAATCTCGCGGCGGCACTGGCCGGCAACGAGTGGTTGGCATTCACGGATGCAGGGATCCAGCCGGCACCTGACTGGTTACAGGAGCTGGCCGCGCCTGCGCAGGCAGATCAGACTGTCGATGTGGTTTATGGATCTTACGAACCACGAACCAACACCTTTTTTAAAGAATGCGCGGCCGTCTGCTACATCTCTCCACCTGCGCTGGTTGACGGTGTATCAATGCGGCCCCGCTCCATTGCCTCTGCGCTGATGCGCCGCCGCGTGTGGGAAGCGGTGGGAGGATTTCCGGAACATCTGCGGTCAGCCGAAGATCTGCTCTTTATGAATCAGGTTGAGCGAGCGAAATTCCGGGTTGCCTTTGCGCCGCGGGCCGTCGTCCGTTGGGATCTGCAGCCGAACTTTTGGCGAACTTTCAAACGGTTCGCTGTCTATTCACGAAATAATATCCGCGCCGGATTATGGCGCGATTGGCAAGCAGCGATCTTCAGTCGCTATCTGATGCTGCTGCTGCTGACTCTGCTGGCCCTCGTGCTGGGCCGGAGCTGGTTGTTGGTGCCACTTTCACTCTGGCTCTTGTTATTGCTGGTCAGGGCCGGGGTTGCGTTATGGCGCAATCGTCGTTGTTATCCCGCCGGGCCCCTGCGTAACCTCTTGCGCCTGACATTCTTACTGCCTTTGATTGCTGTGCTGGATCTGGGCGCCATCGCCGGCAGCGTACAATGGCTCTTTACGGATAAGCTTCGCCGGCGAAGCAAGGGAGTGGGCGTGAATTCATGAACAATGAAGATACGCCCCTTGATTCACCCGCGCTGTCTGCAATGTCGGAAGAGGCAGGCAGGATGCCTGCCGTCCCAGGCTTGCTCTCCGGCAGGCGAGTGCTGTTCATTTCTTACAACGGCATGCTTGACCCGTTGGGCCAAAGCCAGGTCCTCCCGTATCTACGCGAGCTGAGTAAAGCCGGACTGCGCTTCACCCTGCTTAGCTTTGAGCGAGCAAACGCTCTTTCTAACGCCGGTAACGACCGTTTGGACTCATTGCGGCGCGAGTTGGCGTCCCACCACATCGAGTGGCACTGGCTCCGCTATCATCAGTCGCCCTCGCTGCCGGCGACAATCTTTGACGTTCTTAACGGCGTGCGCCATGCGAGCCGTCTGGTGCGCCGGAACAAGATCGAACTGGTGCATGCGCGCAGCCATATCGCGGCCACCATTGCGCTGGGTCTCAAGCGACGCTTCGATCTCAAGATGATCTTTGATGTCCGTGGACTGATGGCCGAGGAGTATGTGGATGCTAATCACTGGAAAAAGGGAAGTGTGCCCTATCGATTGACGAAGGCCATGGAAAGACGCAGTTTTGCGCGTGCCGACGGTGTCGTCACCTTAACCGAAGCTATCTGGCCAATCATCAGGGAGTGGGACGGATTGCGTGGCCGAGAAGATATCGTCCATGTAGTTGTGCCTTGTTGTGCTGACCTCGACTTATTCAGGTTTCGCGAATTGGATCGCGAACGACGGCGCGGTGCGATGGGGTTGGCTGGCCGTTTCGTGCTGGTCTATAGCGGCTCGATTGATGGATGGTATCTAACCGAGGAGATGGCTGACTTCTTTGCTTTCGTACTGATGCGCCGTGCGGATGCTCACGCCCTTTGGCTGACCCCCGGCAAACATGAACGCCTCAGCAGGCTGATGCAGGAACGCGGCATTCCCGCCGACCGCTATACTCTTATCGCCGCGCCGCCCGACGAAGTGCCTTCTTACTTGTCGGCGAGTGATGTGGGTGTTGCCTTTATCAAGCCCTGTTTTTCAAAAATAGCCTCATCACCCACCAAGTACGCTGAGTATCTCGCTTGCGGGCTACCTTTGGTAATTAACGCCGCGATTGGCGATTCCGATTCGCTGGTATTGAAGGAACAGGCCGGCACTTTGATCAATAGTTTTACGCCAGAAGAGTACACCAGGGCGGCAAAACAACTTGAGACTCTGATGGGGAACCAGGAAAGGATACGAGCACGAACGCGCCTCGTGGCCGAGCGCCTTTTCGATGTGCGCAAAGTAGGGGGGGAGCGCTATGCGCGCTTGTATGAAGCGGTTCTGTACGGCCGCGCCAGGTAAGGCTAAGGAGATGCCACGACGGTGGCAGGCGCATCTGCCGGATGTCCAATCCAGAGGCGCATCGGCTCGCTCGAAAACCCATGATGAGTTATACGCACTTTGACATCACCCACGTCCGCCATTTCATCACTCAACCTAACCACGATACATGTTAGTGATTCGAATCCTTGAAGCTTGCCGGCGAATTCGACCGTCAGCGGATAGACATGGTGGGCGTCGTCCTCTGCCGTGGCGGTAAGACTGAAGGCGCCCTCTCCGGGCAGTAGATCAAAATGATTGGCAACCAGAATGATCCTGGTACGCCGGTCCGCGCTCCACGGATAGTCGTATTCGAGATTGAATGGTTCGGTTGTTCCCAGGATCGCATCCAGTGCCGCCGCACGCTCAGGGTCGGCCCCAGCCATGATTACAGGCACCCCGGGGTTGAGTTCACCGGCAAAGTTCCTGACTTGATCCATGTTCAAGTCATTCAGCCCGATGGCCGACGGACTAAATGAGTAGTTTTGTTTTGACGGTGTGATTGTGTAATTTCCTGCGGCTGGGAGGGCCAATTCGAAGTTACCGCTCTGGCCTGTTGTGAAAACTCCTGTGGAGGATCCCGATACGGATATAGTCACTCCGCTCAAGTAGGCTCCTGCGGTAGTCGTTACGCGCCCCGAGACAACGTAAACGAACGTTCCGGTGAAATTTGCGCTTTGATTGCCAGAGAGATTTGTAAACAATTGGCTCTGCGGATTGAACGCATAGTTGGATAGTAAAGGCTTGACCGTGTAGTCATCTTCCGCGTGCACGGTGAAGGAATAACTGCCGTCGGCAGCGGTTGTAGCAGTGGATTGCTGGCCGCCACTTAAGGTCACAATCGCCCCGCTCAGTGGTGTACCGTCGGCCTTAGCCAGTCGGCCACCTATTGTGTAATTTAGGACCGCTCCCGAAAAGGCGACGTACTTGTCCGAAGTCAGGTCCGAAAAGGCATAGCTGGAAAGGCTGAAACTGTAATTTGGCCGGGAGACGGTCACGACATAGTTACCGCCGGCTGCCAGAGAGGTGAATAAGAACGAGCCATGCTCATCGACAACGGTAGTTTCAGATCGCGCTCCAGATAGAGTGACGGTTGCGCCCGGTAGAACCCTGGCTGTGTTGGCAAAGACCTGCCCTCCAATCGCGTAGCTGTTAAGCCTGCCAGTGAAGTTGACAACCTGACCAGACGTCAAATTAGTTACAGCAAAACTGTCCGGACCAAAGGAGTAGTACGGGTCCGTTGGTGTCAGGGTGAAATTACCACCCCTGGGGATGCTGAAGGTACAACGGCCCTGGCCGTCGGTCGTCGTTGACGCGGTCTCTGTTCCGGTCAGAAACACGGTCACTCCACTCAGGCTTGAGCCGTCCGTTGCGCGGGCGACCTGGGCGGTAATCGGATATCGAGGCACCTCTCCTACATAGGTTACATACTCGTCGTCAGTGAGATTGGAAAACGAGCGGCTCGACGGCTCGAAATCGTAGTTATCGCGAGCGACACCCACTTCGTAGTGACCTCCAGCAGCAAGATTGGAAAACGAGAAGTTGCCTTCTGCGTCGCTGCTGGTAACGTCGCCTGAGGTTCCTGTGAGTGTCAGCGTGGCCCCGGCAAGGGCTGCTCCCGCATCGCTGAAAACTCGCCCGGAGATCGAGTGGCGCGCCAATACCCCGGCAAAGTCTTGAACCCGATCGGTCGTTGGTGTCAACAGGGGCTCGCTATGAAATGTGTAATGGGTTTTGGCGGGCGTAAGAACATAGTTACCGGCGGTGGCCAGATTAGTAAACGCGAAGTTGCCATTATTGTCGGTGTCCATCGCGACTGACTGAGAGCCTGTCAAGCTCACGGTGACGGCCGCCAGCGGCACGCCGTTCTCATCCCTTACCTGGCCGGACACGGAAAATCTTGCCGGCGGCACCGTGCTTAGGAAAGCCGTCAAAGCATTTCGAGCCAGATTCGCACAGGTCTGATCGGCATCGCAGCCGACTATTTGATCGGTCCAAAAAAAGTGACCGGCCGGATCGGGGCTGTCGTTGAGTGCCGCCAGATATCGTTGCCGCACGTATTGGGCCGGATCCTCCTCCGGAGTGTTTGTGTTAATTTGCCGGGTATACGGGGCAGTGGAATTCAGAGTGGTATAGGTGGAGTTGATTACCGCCAGCCGTTCAGCCTCTACCGTGATTGTGTCTGCGTCCGCCACGCATTCGACAAGGTCGATAACCGCCTCACCGACCTGGTGCAAGTTGATTGCGGCTCCCGCGTTGTGGCTCCAGCCGAAATGGGATCGCTCAATAAATACCCTTCGCGCTCCGTGAATGTAGACCCCATCCGACGCCAGATTATTGACGTTCACGTAAAGACGAGACATATAGACATCGTACTCCGGGAAAATGCTTGAACCGAACAGGTCCGGCCGGCCCGAGATACTAAAGTAAGCTCCTTCATCGAGAAAAATATTTCCGAAGACAGCTTCCCGCCTGGACCACTGCGGTTCCAACGGCGCGGCGTCACCAATTCCAATCCAGGAATAGGGTGGTGCGAGTGGAGTTTTAGAGTAGAAATCTGGCCTCTCACCATAGTCGACGAACTTGCAGTCAGTAACGGCAATGCCTAGCCAGGAACTGCTCTGAACTACTGAAGTCGTTACGCCGCTGTTGGTAGCACAACCCAGGAAAGCGCTCTCTCTAAGCCTGAAATCCGTCTCGTGCACAGCAATGATGGCGCCTCCAGGGACCAGACTGGCCAGACCGTAGAACTCACAGTGACGAATGGTCGCCTGCCCTATCTCACTCAGAGATAGTACGACGCGAGCATCGGTCAGAACTTCCTGGACGCCGAGAAATCCCACGTCCGTGATCAAGAGCGTATCAGACCCACGCAGCGTAATCGCTTGATTGCTTTCTCCAACGGCTACGATAAACTCACTGGTGAGATCCAGTCCTAAACCATTTCCGGCAACAGTGATGGGGGTGTTCGAGGGCTCACCCGTGATCGCTATTTCCGTACCCTGAGCAAACTGCCTAACTACGGGTGTTTGCAGAAGGTAATGGCCGGCCGGCACTTGCAGGGTACCGCCTCCCGAACTTGCCAAAGCATCAAGCGCGTGCTGCAATGCGGGGCCATCGTTAGAAACGCCGTCGCCTACCGCTCCGTAATCCTGAAGATTGATTACGGTTGTCGCAGTGTGCAGTTGCACTAAATTTCCACGCTTCGTACCCTGACCAGCCGAGATTGACTGCTGCCCGGAAGCGGCGAAGATGCCCGGCAGCCCTGCACAGGTAATGGCAAGGATACGGACCAAACTGATAATGAAGCTCGATCTGAGGAACAGCTTCGGCATTCATGATCCTTCCAGCACGAGGTGAGAGGGTTTGTGCTAAAACCATTGGAAACCAAGGGGCGGCGCCGTGGTAAGCTGGAGTTATAGCGCCCACTTGAGATTACTCCTTTGCGCTTACTGAATCCACAAAATTCTTCCGACTCCAGGTTTGCAGACGCGCCAGGTTATCGAATAGTCTGATTATTCAATTTTCCCTACAGGGAAGGTTGTCCAAAGGGAGTCCTGGCCGCTTTGATTGGGATCCAATCTCACAAATTCTGGTATCTTCTGTGTTTCGCGGATGTTACTGCTGGCTGAGCTCAGAAAAACGAACTGGACCGCGGCAGGGGAAAACGAGACTAGTGGGAATTTATGAAGGTTTTGGGCCTGGCCTCATATCCAGTCGAAGCAGCGGCAACTCGGTACCGCCTGCAGCAGTTCGTAGCGCCGCTTTCCGATCGCGGCATCAGTCTGGCCATACACCCCTTTCTAAGCTCAGCCCTCTTCGAGCAGTTCTATCGACGGGACGCGCTGCCTAGCACTGCGGCCGGTTTGGTCACATCTGCCCTGAAGCGTCTGGGCGACATACTGGCGGCCAACAGGGCCGATGTAATACTGGTTCAGCGTGAGGCAATGTTGTTTGGGCCGCCCGTCATCGAATGGTTGACGACACGGGTGTGCAAGCGGCCGATGGTGCTTGATTTGGACGACGCAACCTACGTCTCATATACTAGCCCGACTTATGGGCGACTGGGACAGGCGTTGAAATGGTTTAGCAAGACTGATGATTTAATTCGCTGGGCCAGTATTGTCACCTGCGGCAATCGCGCCATTGCGGAGTACGTTTCAAGCAAAGGCGCCAGGGCCCGCATTATTCCGACGGTGGTCGATGCGGAGATTTTCAGGCCGGCTTTGTCCCGTTCGGGCAGTGAACCACCGGTACTTGGATGGATCGGCACGCACTCTACTTTCCCCTACCTGGAATCAATTTTCCCGGTGCTGCAGGATCTGGCCCGGAGCCATAGCTTCAGGCTCAAAATTGTCGGCTCCGGCAAAGACGACGTAGTGATTCCCGGGGTGTCGATTGAGAACGTTCCGTGGCAACTGGAGCGCGAAATATCAGATTTCCAGTCAATTGATGTCGGGTTATATCCCATCGACGCGCGGCTCTATTCAGGCAACTGGGCTGCGGGAAAGTCAGGCTTCAAAGCTTTGCAGTACATGGCCGTTGGTGTTCCCTATGTAGCCACACCGGTGGGCGCTTCCGCAGAGCTGGGTGAACCGGGCGTCACGCATTTTGAAGCGCGAAATGATAATGAGTGGACGGCCGGGCTTGCGACCTTAATCTCGGATGCGAACCGGCGGGCAACGATGGGCGCCGCCGGACGAAAGCACGTGACGGAGCACTATGGCCTGGCGGCACAGGCGGACAAGTTAGCAGCAGCGCTGCGCGAAGCAGCAGAGGCGTGAGCCTGCAGGAGGTTGATGTATCGCACCAGTAAACTCAAGCTGCTCATGCTGGCCTCGGTCGCGCTTTTACCCTCAATGCTTAAGCGCCCCTGCTACCGATTGTTTTTTGGCTATCGAATTGGAAAGCGCGTCCGGGTGGGATTTAGTATTCTCGACGCGGGCGAATGCCAGATCGACGATGACGTGCAGATTGGACACCTCAACGTTATTATCGGCGTGCAGAAGGTAACTATTGGCGAGCATGTGCGCATCGGCCACCTGAACATCATTCGCGGAGGGGACGAGGTTCGTCTCGGACGGTTTGCGGAAATAATTCGCTTAAACGAAATTAACTCGATCGTGGATCCGGATGTCGTCAACGAGGTAGATCCGCGCTTCCTGCTGGGTGACGGCAGCATCGTCACCACTGGGCATAAGATCGATTTTACGGATCGGGTCGAGATTGGCAGGCGTTCGATTTTAGGCGGCCGCAACTCTTCGCTCTGGACGCACAATCGACAGCGCACGAGGCCGATTGAGATCGGATCGTTTGCGTATGTGGGATCGGAGATCCGGATGGCGCCGGGAGCTTCGCTGCCCTCCCGCTGCATTGTCGGCATTGGCTCGGTGGTAACCGGCAAGTTAACTGGGGAGGAAAAACTCATTGCCGGCGTGCCTGCTAAAGTAGTGAAGGACTTAAGTGAAGAGGACAAGTTTTTGATCGAACGCAAAACCCGCCGCGATTTACCGGACAGCATTTGAAGGAACTACCACGCCGTGAATAGCATTCTAACTATCCTGGGCCTGCTGTTTGCCCTCTTCATTATTCTGGTGGTGCCGTCACTGGTAGCACCCTACGCACAAGTCTACGGCCCGGTGGGTGTGGTGGATTGCCTTAAGTCTGTTCTGGTTTGTGGTTTTCTTGGTTCCATCGCGGGTTGGTTGATTTACAGGTCGTCTAAGGAAGACGGGACGTTCCTGTTGCGGCTATTCCTTTTTGCTCTCTTATTGCGAGTCCTTATCGGCACGTTAATTTTCGTCTTTAATCTCCAAAGTTTTTTTGGCGGAGATGCCTTAACCTACGATTTCTTTGGCAACGCCCAATTGGCCGCCTGGTACGGCAATCGGACTTCGCTGGCCGTAGTAAGCGTCTTTGTCGGCAAGGGTGAAGGCTCCGGCTGGGGAATGGTCTACCTGGTGGCCACTCTCTATGGAGCTATCGGCCGAAATATGCTGGCCGTTCAGTACCTGAATGCCGTGATTGGCGCAGCCACGGCGCCTATTATTTTTCTCTGCGCGCAACATGTTTATGGGAACAGAAAAGTAGCACGCCTGGCCGCTCTGGCGGTTGCTTTTTATCCCTCGCTGGTCCTTTGGTCGTCTCAGGGATTAAAAGACGCCCCGATCGTGTTTCTGTTGGCCTTTTCGATCCTGGCAACGCTCAGGTTGGGACAGAAACTTAGCTTAAAGTATTTAGTCGCACTGGTGGCGGCCCTCTTCTGCATCCTCAGTCTGCGCTTCTATGTGTTTTATATGATTGTCGCGGCGATTGGCGGCGCCTTCCTGATTGGCATGCGCGAGATTTCGGCGCAAAGCTTTATGCGCCAGTTCATCGTGGTTATTGCTCTGGGATTGTCGCTGACCTATCTGGGCGTCACGCGCTACGCCAACGTCCAGTTGGAAGCTTTCGGCGGCCTCGAACAGGTGCAACGCAGTCGCTTGGACGCGGCAAAGTCTGCTAAATCGGGATTTGAGCAGGACGTGGATGTATCAACCACTTCTGGAGCCCTGACGACAATTCCGATTGGCTTGCTGTATCTGCTGTTCGCTCCCTTCCCCTGGCAGCTTGCTTCGTTACGCCAGAGCATTACCTTACCGGAGATGATTCTGTGGTGGGGATCATTTCCCATGCTTGTTCTTGGCCTGTGGTTTTCCATCCGCTATCGGCTGCGTCAGATCTCGCCGATCCTGGTCTTTTCGGTGATGCTATCGCTGGCTTATTCGGTTTTTCAGGGCAACGTCGGGACGGCCTATCGCCAGCGGGCCCAGTTACTCGTTTTTTATTTTGTATTTGTCGCAGTCGGCTATGTGTTGATGATGGAAAAGCGCGAGGAAAAAAAGCGACTGCGAGACCAGGCCAATAAGGAAATGCTCGCCGCTGCGACCGCCACCGCCGCCGCGCGGCGTCCCAGGGCAACGGCAGGCTCCAACTAAAAATCCTTAGCCTTTCTCATCCCCGTACAACCCGGGCGCTGGTCGATTAGCGAGCCTTTGATAAGCAGCGTTAGAACTCCCTCCTGCCGCCGCTGCCGTGGCGAGAATTCTTTCATATAACGCTTCGTATTCCGCAACCACCGTCGCCAGTGAAAAGTGCTCGACGACCCTGGTTCGCGCGGCGCGACCCAGATTGCTTCGTCCCGCCTGCCCGAGGGACAGCAGGTCAGTGCAGGCGGCGGCAAGCGCCTGCGCATCACGTGGTTTGGCGACACGACCGGTTCCGCTCAAGATCCAGGCTGAGTCGCCTACATCGGTTACCACGCAGGGAACAGCGGCGGCCATGGCTTCACCCACGATGAGCGGAAAGCTTTCACCATGAGAAGAGGACAAACAGAAAATATCCAGGGCGGCAACCAGACGCGCGATGTCGGCCCGCTCACCCAGCAGGTGCGTGCGCCCATCCAGTTCCAATTCACTAATCAACCGTCGCAGGACGCGATTCTCGTGATCGAGCCCCCTCCCCGCCAGCAGGAAATGCACCTCGGGATACCGGGCTGCAACCAGCGCCGCCGCCTTGAGAAAGTTCGCGTGGTCCTTCATGGCGTGATAACGACCGATGACACCAAGAAGCAGAGTTTCGTGAGGTAATCCCAGTTCTGAGCGCACTGATTCCCGGGCCTCGATGGAAGGCGCAAACAGGGAGGTATCGATGCCATTGGGAACCACGGAGCTTCTTCTCAGGTCATAACCCAACGCCTGATGCTGGGACTGGCTGGTGCGCGAAACAAAGATGATGTGAGCCGCCAGCCGGGACAGCAGTGCACAGAAGCGCACCACCGCCGCGGTCAACTTCTTTTCAAATGACAGGGAATAGATCGAGCAGTGAATGCTCCAGAGGGTGGGCACGCGCTTGAAAGAGAGGCTGCCCACCTGGGCCGCTAAACTTCCATGGTACAACCAGCCCTGTATCAGATCGGGTTTGATTTGTCTTACGAGACGGATTAGTCGCCAGATTGAAGCGGGCGTGGGCAGGCGAGGCGGCATGCGTGCGCTGTAAACCGGAATTCCCAGTTCCTCGATTTGCTGGCGCAAGGAGCCGCGATTCATGAGCGAGATCACTACGGGCTCGAATCGCTGCCGGCTCTTCTCTGAGAGCAATCGATATAACATCATCTCAGCGCCGCCTATCGACAGGTCATTGATGATATGAAGAATTGTTATTGGTGGTGGGCTGGTGACCGGAGTATTCGTTGCTTTTGCTTCTGGCATTGAACCTTCGTCGATCGCTTTGGCAGCGCCCGCGGCAGTCATCTGGGCTTCCGAAGGAAAAGGAATTTAGGCGAGGTAAAGATAACTTATGGCCAGGAATTGTCAAACGTATGAACTCGCGATCGCTCCACAGTCTGACGACGATGCGATTATGAAGAGGAACAAAGAGAGGGGACAAAGAGAGGGGACTTGCGGGCAAGTCTCGTCCACGCCCGGGAGTCGTGGACGCGTCCTCGGCGTTCGCCAAATGCCGGCCCCGGGCTAACATCCGAACAGGCTGCAACACTGGATTTACCTACACGCAGAAGGGGTGTTCGAGCTGCAGGGTTCTAAGGTTTTCTTAGGTTACCAAGCACTTTCGCGGTGCGCATTGCGAGTTGCTGAACACTGAAGCTTTCAATAATACGAGTTCGGGCGGCATTGCCGGCCGCAGTCCGATTCCCCCACAGCGAGCGAATGATTCCGGCGGCCAGGGCTTCAGGGTCTTGCGGGGGTACAACAATTCCGCATTCCCCAACCAGTAATGCCGAGTCGCCTACGTCCGTAACTACACAGGGAAGGCCGCAGGACATCGCCTCGGCAACTGCGTTGGGAAGACTCTCACTGCGCGATGAAGAAACCAGTAGATCAAGTGCGTCATAAACAGCGGCAACGTCGTGGCGCGGACCGGCCCAGACGACACGATCTCCAGCCAAGGCCTTTAGCTCTGCTACGTACTTTGCCTCCCCTGTGCCGACACAGATAAAGCGGGCGCCGGGCACCTCGCGACTTACGCTTGCAGCTGCCTGAAAGAAATTTGGCAGGTCCTTCACCGGGTCGATGCGTCCTACCGTGCCGATAAGGGGCACATTTTCCGGGATGGCCCATTCGCTTCTGACTCTGGCTCGGGCGCCGGCGTCGGGCTTAAAAACTTCTGTGTCAATGCCGTTAGGGATCATTACCAGCTTGTGCGAAGGGAACCCGCGGGCAAGCTGATGTGCACGCGCGGCGACGGAGTTAACGATAATCAGATCGGGAAAGCGAGCCAGCAACCGCTCCATTTGCGCGGCCAGACGCAGCAGCCAGTCGTAGTCGTAGAGTTCTATGTGGGAAGCACGCACGCCCCAAACCACGCGCGCTTGAATAAAGGGCTTCAGGCAAAGTGCGAGCAGGTTGGGAATATCCAGATAGCCGTGCAGGATGTCCGGGCGCAGCGACCTTGCCTGTTGCCATAGACGCCAAAGAAAAGGCAAAAGATCCCAGCGCCCACGCTTATTGAGAGAGATAATGTTCACCCCTGTGCCCGCAAGTCCCTGCTCCAGAGGCTGGCCGGAGTAGAAAGTTAAGATGGTGATTTCAAATTGGGATTTATCCAGCGCTCTGGCCAGTGTGACGAGTTGTCGCTGTGCGCCGCCGTAGTCGAGCGAACGCACGAGGAAGGTTAGTTTAATCTTCTTGGAATGCGGGCCCGTGGCTGGTTGCATCCGATGATTTGTCCGATTACAGGCGCTCAGAGTACCGCCCTTAGGCGGGCTTTGATTGTACTCGCGTTTTCCGCAGCAGGATCACCCGCGAGTAAAAACCGCTGTACAACCTTGCAAGTGGCGGAAATAGTCTGACCAACGGATAAATGCGTCGCGCGTTGCCGTATGAATGTTTGATCATGTGCTCTTCAACAAATGCCAGTGAGTCAAAGTGAGCAGCGGCAGCACTGATAATCTGAGGCCGAGTCAAATAGTTGGTCCGCTGGCGCAGGTATTGGGAATTCAATGCTACAACTTCGCGCACAGACTTGCCCTGCTGAAACGAATTCCTGATGCCAAGGCCGGCCCACAAGGTCAGCCACCATTGATGTTGGAAGACGCCGGCAAAGGGAACCTGCACATGGGCCTCGGTCGGTTTCAGCCGGGCGGGGAAGATGTGCAGGCTGATGCCTCCCGGTTTCAACACCCGGGCCAGTTCGGCGAATGCCAATGCGTGGTCTTGCACATGTTCCAACACCTGGTCCGAGAAGACAAAATCAAAAAGACTATCGGCGAAGGGAATCAATCCATTCTTTTCATCGATCCGTCGCAATCGCTCGGACTCATCCACGATACTAATGTCGCATCCAAAAGCGTCATAGCCTGCGGCGCAATATTCCTGGACCATCTTGCCGGCACCACACCCAAAATCCAGCACTCGCGCGCCCGGTTGCAGTACCTGGCCCACTTCGCGAAGTATGTCCTGGTGGAGTTTCAGATGCCGGTAGGTTGGGGTGCGTTCCATTAGTATGTCACGGTCTTAACCGGCAACCAGACCGGCGAACAGATCTTCCCATTGAGTGATGATTTTTTTTGTGCCGAACCGGTCGAGTACTTCCGGGGCCCGGGCCGCGAGTTGAGCGCGCTCCTGGTCGTCAGACATCAGGCGATCCATGGCTGCGGCGAGGGCCGTTAGGTCTCCATTTGGCACCAGCAGCCCATCAATTCCCTCTCTGATGATTTCGCCTGGCCCACTGGGACAATCCGTGTAGATTACCGGGAGGCCAGAGGCCAGGGCTTCAAGCGCTGCATAGGGAAATCCTTCAAAACGTGACGCCATCACAAACAAGTCGGAATTACGCAAAGCGAAAAATGGATTCGCCAGCCTGCCCGCGAACGTCACGCGCTCCCGGAGACCGAGACGGACGACAAGCTGCTCAAGTTCGTCGCGCAGTTCTCCCTCTCCAATTATCAGCAGGCCCCAGTCGGGATGGTCCAAAGCAATCTGGGCAAAGGCCTGCAGCAAAAGATCGAATCCCTTTTGTTCGGTCAGCCGGCCCATGGAAGTAATCCAATGACCAATCGCCGGCGATGGCTCCAGACCACCCCCGGCTGTTGGCTCGCCTTCGGGCAACTCGAGCGGATTATGAATCACCGTGCGCCGTTCCTGGGGAAGCCACGAAAACTGCTGGTCCACGCCCCGGCTGACGCTGACCAGCTGGCGCGCACTCGGATAGGTTTTGTGACGGAGTGTGTCCCAGATTCTTCCCGCTGGGTTCATAGCAGGATCGTTATGCTCAACGGCGATGACCGGAATGCCGGTTCTCCCAATCGCGAGGATTGTCATTACATTCGTTTGATAGAGATGAGAAATTACGACCTGCGGTCGAGACGTCTTTATCGCCCGGCGCAAAATTCTCAGCCGCTGAAGATTATTGACAAGACCATGAAGTAGCGTTGGCGAAACCCTATCAATACCGAGTGCCATCCGTTGGGCGCCTTCAGGCAAGCTGTAGAAATCAGTGTCCTCATTGTAGAGATTGATGACCGTTACATTATGGCCCCTGGCCAGGAAGCCACGGGTCAATAGGGTCACGCATCGTTCAGCTCCACCGCAGGCCAACGAAGGAGTTACAAGAGTGATTCTCACAGGTCTTTTGTTTTGCAGGCCGACAAATCTTGAATTATTCGCTATTGGCACGTAGCGCAACTTTTACTCTCTGAGTCCCGTCGATTCGATCAGAGAGCAGAAGTCTGTGCTATCTAAGCGATAAACTGAAGTTTGTCGGGGACTAGGAAGCGCACTTGCGCGCAGCAAAATAAATGTTTTCGTTAGTTCCATGTACTCCAGCAAGGAGCAGGGCCTTCTTTGCCATGGCGATGGTCTTGCCCTTCCAGTTGAGCCTGGGCCAATCGCAAAAATAGGTCGCCCGCACTGTTTCCAGTTCCAGAGAATCGGGAAAAATTGCAGCAATCGTTGTGGTATCAAAAGATTGTTGATGACCAATGCGATGAAAGACACTGCCACAGTCCGGGCAGACAACCCGTCCCTCAAAAAGATTTTCGTTAAAAGGCACAGTACCCAACAGGCTGCCGTTAAGTTTCAAGACGCGCCCTACCTCACTCAGGCCTTTTTGAATCTGTTCTCTACTCAGATGTTCGATAATCTCTGAGCAGAAAACCACATCGAAGAAACCAGCGGTAAATGGAATCGCTTCGATATGTCCTACCTTCCCTGTGACGCCCGCTGCGGCTACGTTTTTGATGGCGGCCTCAATTGGATCCAGGGCATAAGCGTCCCAACCTTGTTCGCTACATTGCTTCTCGAGCCAACCATCGCCCACCCCAATATTCAGCACCCGCAGTGTGCGCTGTTGGGCGAGCTTTCGGGCCTGCCGGAGCAGGAACTTCAATCGCGGAAGCGAGAGGGAAAACTTTTCCAGGCCCTGCGTCTGAAAATGCTCCCATACTTTGTCTTGATTCATATCAATCCTGTTGGTCCATGGGCCGGCACCAGTGTGAAAGATCTCGGCCCAACAGGTCACTGAGTCGTTGGACGTCAGACGCGAAAAAGTTTTGTAAGTCTCTTCTGAGATCGACCGCCAAAGGGTCACGGGACCGATGCTCAGTATTCATGCCGCGAACAGTGCGAAAAAGCTTATGGCGCATTTCAG